>Ga0082212_10000115_pt1 | contig 118642 bp, 101 predicted proteins | sample TergutNt197P3_FD_71548 | JGI IMG/M metagenome (GOLD analysis project Ga0082212, IMG submission 71548) | Neocapritermes taracua P3 segment gut microbial communities from Petit-Saut dam, French Guiana - Nt197 P3 | ecosystem: Host-associated > Arthropoda: Insects > Digestive system > Gut ...
CACAGAGCGTATCCGCCCTACACCTAGCATTCATCGTTTACGGCGTGGACTACCAGGGTATCTAATCCTGTTTGCTCCCCACGCTTTCGTGTCTCAGCGTCAGCCTCAGTCCAGCAAGCCGCCTTCGCCACTGGTGTTCCTCCCAATATCTACGCATTTTACCGCTACACTGGGAATTCCGCTTACCTCTCCTGCGCTCAAGCTATGCAGTTTCAAACGCGACTATGGGTTGAGCCCATAGTTTTGACGCCTGACTTGCTTAGCCGCCTACACACCCTTTACACCCAGTAAATCCGGATAACGCTTGCCACCTACGTATTACCGCGGCTGCTGGCACGTAGTTAGCCGTGGCTTCCTTCGGGGGTACCGTCATTTTTTTCGTCCCCCCTGACATAAGTTTACAATCCGAAGACCTTCTTCCTTCACGCGGCGTCGCTGGGTCAGACTTTCGTCCATTGCCCAATATTCCCCACTGCTGCCCCCCGTAGGAGTCTGGACCGTGTCTCAGTTCCAATGCGACCGTTCGACCTCTCAGTCCGGTTACCGATCGTCGGTTTGGTGAGCCGTTACCTCACCAACTGCCTAATCGGACGCGAGCCCATCCCTGACCGGGTTTCCCCTTTGGCAACGGGACGATGCCATCCCGTTGCATCATGCGGTATTAGCGATAGTTTCCCATCGTTATTCCACTGTCTGGGGCAGGTTGCTCACGTGTTACTCGCCCGTCCGCCACTAATGCGGTCCCCGAAGGGATCGCATCCGTTCGACTTGAATGTGTTATGCACGCCGCCAGCGTTCATCCTGAGCCAGGATCAAACTCTCTAAAAAATCGTATTATTCCAACCCTATGCGGGCTGCGATAATCACAATCAGAGTTCAATTCTTTTTTCAAGCTTATGCTTGCGATTACTTTTGTGTAAAGTTACCTGTTTGGAATTTTTCCGGAAGCTCAAAGAATAATAATTCGTTTCGCTTCCACCTTTTCCTTTTTGGTTCGTTGTTCAATTTTCAAAGTTCCGGTTCGCCGCCCCGTTTTGGACAGCTTTTATAGTATATCACATTGCCGCAGGCTTGTCAAGCATATTTTGAAATTTTTTTCAACTTTGTGAAATATATATACAACAAACATTAAAATCGCTTTTTAAATTGTGCAACATGCACAACAAGCCAACGATAATCAAGTTTTTTACGCCTGCGATCCCTGTTTTTCCAGTATTTTCATCAGGCAAATCTTGCCGGATTCGTATGTCAGCCCGCCTTGCATATAAACAGCATACGGCGGCCTAATCGGCGCATCGGCCGATATTTCTATGGAAGACCCTTGGGTGAAAGAGCCCGAAGCCATTATGATTTTGTTTTCGTAGCCCGGCATATCCCAGGCTTCGGGAACCGCATGGGAATCCACGGCAGAACCCGCTTGTATCCCCCTGACGAAATCGACGAGTTTTTTTTCGTCCGAAAATTTTATCGACTGCACGATGTCATATCGTTTTTCCCGGCATCCCGGATTTGTTTCATAGCCCAAGCTTTCATATATATATGCGGCGAGGCAAGCCGTTTTCAGGCTCTGCGCCACCACATGGGGCGCAAAGAACAACCCTTTGCATATATTGCCCGTCTGCCCCAAAGATGCCCCGACTTCCGCTCCCACAAGGGGCGCGGTCAGCCTGTGGGAGGCGAGCCCCACCGCTTTTCGGGTTCCGGCGATGTACCCGCCGCATTCCGCTATGCCGCCGCCCGGATTTTTTATGAGGGAACCCATCACCATGTCCGCTCCGTAAAAGCAGGGTTCGTGCTCCTCGACGAATTCCCCGTAGCAATTATCGACTGCCACATATATTTCCGGGTTTATGGATTTGGCGAATCCGGCGAGCTCGCCCACGGCTTCGGAGCTTATGGCCGCTCTGTCTTTGTAGCCCCTCGATTTTTGCGCATATACCACTTTTACGGATTTGTCTTCGCGCAAAATTTTTGAAATCTCCCCAAAATCAAAATAGCCGCCTTGCAGCTCGGCCTGCCTGTACTTTATGCCGAAATCGGCGAGCGAGCCTATGTTTTTGTTTTTGTTTGAGCCGATTGCGCCGTGCAGGGTGTCGTATGGCTCGCCCGTGGCCGAAAGCATCGTATCGCCCGGGCGCAGCAGCCCGAAAAGGCCGATGGTGATGGCGTGGGTGCCCGAAACGATATGCGGGCGCACGAACGCCGCTTCGCCCTCAAACACATCCGCCCAAACCAAGTCGAGCGCTTCCCTGCCTTTGTCGCTGTATCCGTAACCCGTGCTGAAATTGAAATGCGTTTCCGAAATTTTGTGTTTCCAAAACGCTTGCAGGACTTTTTTTTGGTTTGACAGCGCGGTATTTTCGATTTTCGCGAAGCATGGCTTGAGCGTTTCCTCTGCTTGCGCGATAAAGCTTTCGATTTGGTTTGAATCCATATTTGCATATGCCCTTTCACGGTTCTATGAGCAAAATTTCTTTGTTTTTGCGCCTTGCGTAATCGAGGGTATTTTTGGTGCCCCCCTTTTGGCCTTCGATATATACCGCCAAGACGAAATCCGAAGCATCCACCATATATGCATTGCGCAGCATCAAATCCCGTTTGCGGTAAATTTCGCTTTTGGTCACATAGGTCACAATATCCGCCCTTTCGAGTATCTCTTCGAATCTTTGCGTTTTGTCGGCCCTCCAGCTTTTCCCGAAAGCGCAGTTTGGCACTGCGCACTCGAGCCGGATCTGGGGGTAAATTTTTTTCAGCGTCAAAATTATTTCCGCGCATATCATGTCCGTGCCCTGGGCCATTCCGGATATGAATTTCCCAAAACCCCGCCTCACGATCAGATCTTCGGCGGCAAACTTTATTTTCGATTTAAGCGCAACGCAGCGTACATCCCCCTCGTTTTCGCCCCAGGGAAACTTTTTGGGCCTGTGGCCCGTAAAACAACAGGCTTTCAATTTAGAATTTCCCAATTGCCGCTCAAATCGGATTTGAAAGCGGCTTCCATAATTTTTTGCACCTTTGCCCCATCGCGGAAACTAGGCGACAATTCGGACAATTTCCCCTTGTATACCCCTTCCAGGTACAAATATGCGCTGTGCATATGCAGCCTGAGCCAGCCCACGGGCGATTTGGGCCCGGGGAAAATATCGCCGGGAGCGGGGTATCTCTGCACGCACTCGATTTTGGTGAAACCGCGTTCCCCCCCGTAATCGCCTCCGGGTTTCGCACAGTCGTAGAATTCCAAAAAGTTGGGCTGCATGAGCGAATACCGGAGCGCCCCCGCTTCGCCGTATATCTCAAATGAAAGATCCGAATTCGTGCCGGTTGAAAGCTTGGTCGCCTCGATCGTGCCGATTCCCCCGCTTGAAAGCTGCGCGGTGATATAGAAGGCCTCGTCTGCGTTTGTTTTCCATTCTTTTCCGTCCATTCCTTTTCTGACGGGAAAATATATCTGCGATTTGGCCGAGAGCGAATGTATATCGCCGCAAAGAAACCGCACCATGTCGATGGCGTGCGAGCCGAGGTCAAAAAGCACCCCTCCCCCATTTTCCGCAGTTTGCTTCCATCCGGCCTTTTTGGTTTGGTCGATGTTCGAATTGTGCCGGTAAGCGCACCTAAACGATATGGCATTCCCGATTTTTCCCTCGCCGATAAGCTGTTTGGCCCTGAGCACGGCCGGCGAGAACCTGTTGTGGAACACCACGGCGCACAGCAGATTTTTGCTTTTGTTTTCTTCCTCGAGTTTTTTTGTCACTTCGCATGCCTGAGCCGCCGTCACCACGAGCGGTTTTTCGCAGTATATGTGCTTTTTTGCTTCGAGCGCTTTCATCAAGGTTTCAAAATGCAAAATATTCGGGGTGCAGATGTCCACTACGTCGATTTCGGGGTTTTTCAGTATCTTGCCCAAATCGGTTTCAAAATGCCGGAACCCCCATTCGTCTTTGATTTGCGCGCCTTTTTTTTCGTCCCTCGAACAAATCGTGTGCAAAACCGCCTTAAAAGGCAGTTCCCCATAAAAAAACGGAAGGTTGGCAAATGCGTAGCTATGGGTCCTGCCCATGAATCCGGTTCCGATGACGGCTATATTGATATTTTTTTTCGCTTCCATGATCACTCTGCCTCGCTTTCAAGTTTTTAGTTATCAGTTATCAGTTGTCAGTTCCTTTCGTTCCCCTCGTTCCGCTGACAATTGAAAACTACCATCATTGTATTCCAGCATTTTTTTTGCGGCGGTGGCGAGCGGGATATGCGAGTGCGTGGCAATGCAAAAACTCCTCGGGGGGAATTCGGGAGCCAAATCGATTTTAAAAAGTTCCCCGTTTTCCAATTCCCGCCTCACAAATTCCTCGAGGATGAATCCCAAACCCATTCCGCGTTTTATGAATTCGACTACCAAGTCGTTTGCCGCGAGTTCTATTTCCGGATTTATTTCGGCGCCGTTTTCCTTGAGATATTTTTCTATGTACGACCTGGTGCTCGTGCCTTTTTCCAGCATTATGAACGGATATTTGCGCAAATCCGCCGCAGGCACTTTTTGTTTTTCCTTGAGTTCTCCGAAATTTTTTCCCGCCACCAAAATTTCTTTTACGGATTTCACGCTTTTGAAATCGATTCCCGGGCTGTCTGTGTTCGCAGGGCCCGAAACCACCCCGAAATCTATGAGTCCCTCCTTGAGGTGCTGCAGCGTTTCGGGAGTTGGGGCGTTCGTGATCTTTATTTTCACCGAAGGGAAATCTTTATGGAACTTTTCGATTAAGGGCAACAGGAAAAAGCGCAAGGTCATCTCGCTCGCCCCGACGTTCACTTCGCCCGCCTGAAGCTCGCCGAGCTCCTTGAGTTTTTCCTCGCCCACGCTGATGAGCGTGCAGCCCTGCTTGACGTAACTGTACAGCGTCGCGCCTTCGGTGGTCAGTTTCACGCCTTTTTGAGTCCTGAAAAAAAGTTTGGCATTCAGGCTGATCTCAAGCTGTTTCACCGCCAGGCTGACTGCGGGCTGCGAAATGTACAGTTGGTTTGCCGCTTTGGATATGCTGCTGCATTCCACGATTTTGCAAAATATTTTGTAGTGTTCGTAATTTGCCATAATTATCGCCCTGCCGATGGAATATTTCTTGATATAATTATATATAACAATTTCGGATAAATCTTGTATAATCTATTAATTTTTATTATATTATCCGCAATTGTTGATATATTGAAATTTTTGTGGTAAAATAATTTAAGCGAAACGAATTGGCAAAAACAAAAAAAACAAAAAAGGCGAGGTGTCGTTTTATGAAAAAATACGGATTCAACATGCTGTGGATGTTTTCCCACCACGGGCAAAAACCGGGAAAAGCCGACGAAAGGCAGTTAGATTTCATCGCGAAGCACGGATTCAACTTCATCCGGATTCCCACAGACTACAATTTTTGGACCAAGGACTTCGATTATCTGCACCCCGACGAAAAGGTTTTTGAAAAAATCGATTTGTATTTCGAGCAGTGCAAAAAAAGGGGACTGCATATGTGCCTGAATTTCCACAGGGCGCCCGGCTATTGCATAAACGCGAACGACAGGGAGAAGCACAATCTGTGGACGGATGAAGAGGCGCAGGAGGGTTTTGTGTATCTATGGGAATATTTCGCCAAAAAATACAAGGGCGTTCCTTCCGGGCAGCTGAGCTTCGATTTGCTCAACGAGCCGCCGGGAATAGGCCAGTATGAATTCACGCGCGAACGCCACGAATACGTGATGCGCAAGACCATAAAGGCGATACGGGACATAGACCCAAACCGCGAAATCGTGCTCGACGGGATCGCCGGCGGGGGAGTGGCGATACCCGAGCTTTCGGATGTGGGCGCGATCCACAGCGGCAGGGGCTACGCCCCTTTCCAAGTCAGCCACTACAAGGCGACCTGGTGCGGCATAAAAGACGAAGACTGGCCCACGCCCGCATATCCGGGGGAAATCCGCGGCGAGCTCTGGGACAAAGATGCGCTTCGAAAATATTACGCGCCTTGGCTCGAAGTCGAAAAAAAGGGCGTCGAGGTGCATATAGGGGAATTCGGCTGCTTCAACAAAACACCCAACGAAATCGCGCTGCGCTGGCTGGGCGACCTGATGGCGGTTTTCAAGGAAAACGGCTGGGGCTATTCGATGTGGAATTTCGAAGGCTCGTTTGGAATCGTGAACCACGGCAGGCCGGGCGCGATCTATGACGATATGGACGGATTTGCGGTGGACAGGGAACTTTTGGGCATAATGCAAAAAAACATGGTCAAATGAACAAAAAAAATTTTGAAAGGAGCATATATTTAATGAAGAAAAATTTATGCGCATTGTCGGTTTTTGCCCTTGCGCTGTTTCTGCTTTTTTCGTGCGCCTCCGCCAAAACCGAAGAAGCCGGCATTGCGGATCCCGATGTGACCGTCGAGGAAAATCAGAATGCGGATGAAAAAAAACCGCAGGAAATCCCGGACGAAGTGCCCGATCTTGACTTTGGCGGCGAAGCGGTAAATATTTTGCACAGGGACTACGGGATATGGACCGCTGAAATGGTCTCCGAGGCCCAGAACGGCGAAGTGCTCAACGACGCGGTTTACAAACGGAACATGGCAGTCGAAGAGAGGTTCAACATACGATTCAACATGATCGCCGTGAGGGGCGCCTGGGACTACAAGGACGAATTTTTGAAGCGGGTGAGAAACACCGTATCCGCCGGCGACGACGAATTTGAAATAATCGGGGGGTATGCGGCGTACATAGTCGAACTCACCACTTCGGGAAATTATTTGAACAATTGGAGGAACATCCCGTACATGGATTTCGAAAAGCCATGGTGGAATCAGGAATTTGTCAGCGAAATGACGATAAACGAAAGGATGTTTTTCGTGACCGGGGATTTCGCGCTCTCGACGATAAATGCGGCCAACGTGCTTTTTTTCAACAAAAAATTGTGGCAGGCCCATGCTCTCGAAGACCCCTACGCCATAGTCAGATCCGGAAATTGGACGCTCGACAAAATGGCGGAAATAACCAAAAACGTGTCGATGGATTTGGACAACAACGGAAAATATGACGAAAACGACTTATACGGATACGTGACGGACACGCACAACCAAGTCGACGCCTATGTGGTTTCATTCGACGTTCCCATAACCGCCAAAGGCGACGACGGGATACCCGTGTACAAAATCCAGGAAGAAAAATTCGCGAGCGCGTTTTTGAGGCTGTACGAATTCACAAGGGAAACCCCTTCCACATTTGCCGGCACCCTGCAGCCCACCGCCACCGACATATACAGCATGTACCGCCCGATATTCGAAGATGAACGCGCCCTGATAATTGCTGAATATCTGGGAAATGCCGCCGAAATGAGAAGCTACGAATTCGATTTCGGAATACTCCCTTTTCCGAAACTGGACGCGAATCAACCAAAGTACAGGACGATGCCCCAAAACGGCTACACGATGTTTTGCACTCCCGTGACCGTGCAGAACATAGAAAAAATCGGGGCAGTCATGGAAGCCATGTCATCGGAAAGCAGGAAAAGCGTGGTTCCGGCCTTTTACGAAGTGGCGCTGAAAACCAAATACGCGCGCGACGAAGAGAGCGCGGAGATGATCGACATAATACGCGAAGGCATAAGCTACAATTTCGGAATGGAATATGTGGTGCCGCTCGGAAGCCCGCATTTGGAATGGAGATTTTTGGTTTCGGAAAAAAAGAACACCATAGTCTCCAGCGTGGAAAAAAAATTGAACGGCTGGGAAAAGGCCCTGGAAAAAATATTGATCGCCTATTTGGATTAACATGAACAAATGTGAATGTCAATTCACATGCAGTTCATGGCAGACTTGCATAAAATCGATGAACTAATATGAACTCCCCGCGCTATACTATTGAAAGGTTTGAATTTTTGTTATGGATGCAAAATCAGAAAGGACGCTGCTTGCCATCGACGGAAACAGCATGATAAACCGCGAATATTACGGAATGCCGCCGATGAGTTCAAAGAACGGTTTGCACACGAACGCGGTTTTGGGCTTTGTGAACAAACTCATAAAATACATCGACCGTTATTCGCCGGATTATGCTGCGGTCGCCTTCGATTTGCCCGAACCCACTTTCCGACACTTGCAATACCCGGGTTATAAAGCGAACCGCAAAGGAATGCCGGACGAACTCGCCGAACAACTTCCGTATGTAAAAGAAGCCTGCGAAATTTTCGGTTTTTCGGTCATTTCCGAAACCGGCTATGAAGCCGACGACATTTTGGGCACTATGGCAAAAAAGGCCGGGGAAACCGAAAACGAAAGGATAAAGGCATACATCGTGACCGGGGACAAAGACTGCTTCCAACTGGCTTCGGGCAACGTCACGGTTCTGTATCTGGCGAATTCGACGCTCATGGAATTCGACCCGGAAAAAATTTCGGAGCAATACGGGATTGCGCCCGGGCAGCTTATCGAACTAAAGGCGCTGATGGGCGACGCATCCGACGAAATCCCCGGGGTCAAGGGAATCGGCGAAAAAACCGCGCTCGGGTTGATCCGTGAGTTTGGCTCGATAGACGCATTGTACGAAAAATTGGAGGCCGGGGTTCTGCAGGCCTCCCACGCGACCAAAAAAAAGCTGGCCGAAGGCAAAAACCATGCATACATGAGCCGCAAGCTCGCCGAAATATGCCGCGACGCCCCGTTAAGTCCCGAAGCGTTCGAAAAAAGAAAAGATACAGACAGGACGAGGCTTTACGAATTTTGCAAACGCCTGGAACTTTTCAGCGTCATAAAAAAATTGAATTTGTCCGCCGCAAGCGAACAGATGCAGCTTAGTTTTGGGGATGGCACAATCGAATTGCCGTAACAAGGCAAAATATGACAGCGCCTGATTTTCGCCATCAGTTCATGCGCCGTCATGATTTCATCGCCGTTTTAACTGCACCCGCACGTTCTTTATTTCATTTCGCCCTATTTCCACGACGAATCCGTCTTGATTTGTTTTCATTTCCCCGTCGGGCAAATCGGTTTCGACCATGTTCGTCAAATTCGCGGAAGTTACCGCGCAGCCCGCAAATGCAATCGCGGCGGACTGCGTTTCTTTTGAAGCGTTCCATAAGCGGACGATATGCCCTTTTCCGTTTTCGGCCAGTTTCCAATTCAAAACGTTCACTTCGGGATTTTCGCATTCCAAAAATTTTCCGCAGGGCTCAAATATTCCGTTTTCGTTCGCCCTGTCGGTAAATATGGCCGATTTTGGCAGCGATGCCTGCGCGCCCCATTTGGCAGCCGAAAAATCGCTTTCCGCCCCTCTTCCGGAAGTCAGGCAATATCGAAATACCGCCAAACCGGTTTGGGAAACCGAAAAGTTCGTCCCGAAATTATTGTTCGACAGTTGCGAAAATATCCAGCCGTTTTTTTGATAATCCTCTTCCGTTTGCGGGTCGTGCCGGAAACTTTCGTCTGTAAAACAACGGTGCGCGGGCGAAACATATCCCGGCCACAGTTTGCAAAACCCGACAATCGGGGCATCTATGCTGCTCCATAGAATATGATAATCGCCGTCTTCGATTTTCACCCAGTTTTGCACGGCAATCGCATCTGAATATGCGCCCGGGAAATAGTCTTTTGCAGGTTCCATGACAGAAAGCGCGGATTCATAACAAAAACGCGGATTTTCGGCTTTCAGGGGAAAGGCCAAGTGCGCGTTCAGAAGAGGCGTAGGGTCTTTGAAAACGCTTGTTTCAAAATAAATGTTCTTTACCTTTTTGTAAAGAATGATGTTATGCCGTATTATCGGATGCCCGGCGGCAAAAGAGTCTATCCGAATTTTTGAATATGCGTTTTTTTGCTGCACCGTCAGCTTTACCCTTGTTTCTTGGATGTTTTCATTTGCCGAATTTTTTTCGCGCGCGGCAAACCTGTAAAAATCCCCGCCGTTTGGATCGACAAGTTCGCGGTTCGCCTCCTTGTCATATACGCTTGCAATGCGCATGGTTTTGGGGTCCGCCGTGATTTTGTAATATTCGTTTTCTATCGCATTTTCCGATTTATCCGCATTTTCCGAAGTTTGCGTTTTGCCCAAATTCAGCCTGTACGCTTTGTATCCATGCGCGGGAATGCCTGTTGCGACAAAGTGAATGTCTTTTTTTATAATTCCGGGATCTTCAAAAATTCCATATCGTCTTGTCCCCTGCCCCAATCCCATTCGCTGAGCCGCGAAATCGGCGGGCTCGTAAACATCGTCAAGTTCCGCCAGATCGTAAACCACGCTTTCTCCCGTAGTTTCATCGATCAAATCAAAACCGGATTCGAAATATGATTTGCCCGGGTATGCGTGCCAACGGTAATCGAGGGGCACGCCCCGCAAAACCCCGTTTTCCGCAGGAACCATGACGCTGCCGGTCCCGTCTGCCTCGCGCATATTCACAGTTATCGGGGCAGTCAGGCTCCATGAGCTTTGGTTGAACGCCACGAGATACAATTCGCCCGATTTCAACTTCAATTTATCCGAAATATGCGCCATTGATTTGTCGCGCACTTCGGCGGCGAACGCTTCGGCTCTGAAAGCGCGGAGCGCCTTTTCCCATTCAGCCGCCCGCGCCGCGGCTCCCGACGGAAAATGAAACCCCCACGTGTGCTCGTCATGGCGCATCGTTTCTTCATATGCTTCGCCGATCCGGTCGCTTTGGTAAGTGTAATCCGTGTGCAGGCTCGCCGCAGAGGCGAGTTTTTCGGCGTTTGTCAGCGCGGCATGGTTTCGCCTGTTCGCCGATGCCGGGATCACAGTCGATGTGGCGCCCGAAGGGTAATCCTGCCCCGGCAGCTCCCCGCGCCATATGGGCAAACCATCTGGAAGTATTTTTGAGAAATCATCGTAAAACTTCGCGTTTGTACTGCATATCAAATGCGGATATGCCCATTTTTCGTTCCAGTTTTTTATCGTATGCGCATATGTCCCGATATACGGCGAATTGTCGCGGTGACCCCCTCCGACGGGAAAACGCATGATCGAATAGGGATAGCCGTTTGCGGCAGCTTTTTCAAGTTCGGATTCAAGCTGGGGAAGCGCGCCGTCGCTTCCGCCCCCGCATCCTTGGTTGTTGCACCAAAAAAGCACCCGCTTTTTTGAGGGGGTTTCCCACCAGAACGCGCCCGGGGAATTTTCGCGCCCGAAAATTTTTTTTTCATCCCAAAACGACCTGAATTTGGTTTCGCCCCAGCTGTAATACAGCGGCAATCCGGGGCAAAATATTTTGACGCCGATATTTGCCAGCACTTCGGACAATCCCCAGCTTATCCCGGGCACATCGTTGTGCTCCGCGCTTGTCACGGGGATATTGTAGCGGCGTCCGAGTTTCGCGCTGTGGTATGCCGTCCTGACAAGCGTTTCATGCCCGCACAATTCGGTTATCATATTTCCATACAGCGAAGTCATTTCGAAGCGGCCATTTTGCAAAAGGCGTATCATTTCCGTTCGCCGCCCTTTTGGGGCGGTTTTGAAAAAACTGTCGAGGGACCATGCCTGTTCGATGACAATCCTGAATTTCGCGTCATCAGGGTATGAATTTGTCTGTTTTGCGTGTTCGATTGCATAATTCAAATGTTGCGCCTGTTCTTTCCAGACATTTGAAGCAAGATCCGTATACCCCAAATCGTGGTGGGAAAGCTGCACGACATGAACGACCCAGTGCCTTGGGGGAACGACGGTAATTTCCATGCTGTCTGAAAATATGCCGTCCGAAAACAATTTGAACGAAACCTCCCTCGGCTTTGGAAATTCCCCGATAAAAAACTCGACCGCATTGCCGCCCTCGGACAAACTGTATTTTTGCCTCCCAATTACCGCGTTTCCGCATTCGGCTATTATTTCCGCCCTTTCAAGAATTGCGGGGCTTGAAACGGAAATGCGCATCATCTGTTCCGGCCCGTTCGTTCCGTTTTTTGTGAAGATGCTCGGTTTTATGGATCTTATCCTGCATTTTTCCGTAATATCCATTTTCGCCCTCCTTTGTTTTCAGCGTTGATTATCCAGCTGTTTCAGCTTGCCGTTGTCCATGACGACCGTTTTGTCCGCCGTTCCGCGCATGACATCCATGTCATGGGTCACAATTATTATGGTTTGCTCGCCTTTCATCTGATTTATGATGTTCACGATTTCTTCCGTCAATTTGGGATCGAGCGCGCTCGTCGGTTCGTCGAAGCATAATATGTCGGGTTTGAGCATGAGCGCGCGCGCTATGGCGGCTCTTTGTTTCTGCCCGCCGGAGAGCTGCGAAGGGTAATTGTCCTTTTTTTCGCTCAAGCCCACTTTTTCAAGTATTTCGCCGGCTTGGGAATAATTTTTGCCGAGAAGCCTGGGAGCGAGTATGAGGTTTCCGAGCACGGTGTATTGCGGGAACAGGTTGTATTCCTGGAACACGAGCCCGAATGTGCCCTTCACTTTGTTTTTTTGGGGACCGATGAAATCTATGCTGCCGCTATCCGGCTCCTCGAGCCCGTTGAGCACCCTCAGCAGCGTAGATTTTCCGCCTCCCGAAGGCCCGATGACCGCCAGCGTTTCACCATTTTCCAAATCAAAGCTCACATCGTCCAAAGCCTTGAGCCCCCCAAACGACTTGCACAAATTACTCACCTGTAGCATAAGCGATCCTCCTCTCCAGACGGCCGAAAACCAATGTCAGAATCGCCGTAGCGGCAAGGTAGAACACGAGCGAATAAAAAAGTGGCCATATTATTCCGTAGGCCGTGTATCGAGTGGCCTGCATGAGCATTTCCTGCACCGCTATGACCCGCGCCAGGGAAGTGTCTTTTACGAGCGTTATCACTTCGTTGCCGATGGGAGCGGTTATGCGTTTTACGACTTGAAACAAAATGACATGAAAAAAAACCTGCCGTTTTGACAGCCCGAGCACTTTCCCCGCTTCGAATTGCCCTTTCGGGATGTTTTCGAGCGCGCCCCTGTATATTTCGGCAAAATACATGGCGTAGTTTATGACGAATGCGATCAGCGCCGCCGTCATCCTGGATCTGAACGGAATTCCGAAAACAAGGCCGGGCACATACAGCACGATAAAAAGCTGGAGCATGAGCGGGGTGCCGCGTATCACCCATACCACAATCCTGCAACCCCACCTTATCGGATATATTTTGGACATTTCGCCCAATGTGACGACCATGCCCAGCGGCAGCGCCAAAACCAAAGTCACAAAAAATATTATCGCGTTTTGCCCCAGCCCCTTGACCAGGTTTTGCGTGACTTCCAACAACATTATCTATATTACCTATCACTCCAAAATCGCGGGCGGGCCAATACAAACCCGCCCGCAACCTTAAATTTGCCTTCCTGAAATTGATTGGCGCGGACTTCATATGCGCGGATGCGCGCGCCGTTCACATCTGCCGCGCGTTTGCTATTTTATCAAAAGCGAACCCAGCCCGTATTTGTCGGCGAGCGCCTGGAGCGTCCCGTCGTCTTTGAGCTGCTTGATCGCGTCGTTCACTTTTTTCAGCGTGTCGGGGCTTTTTTTGCGGAATGCTATGCCGTATTCCTCGCTGGGGAAATTTTTGTCGATTATCGCCAGAGCCGCGAAATCGCTGCCTTCTTTTGTCTGTTCGCCCGCCATGGTCCCGTCTATGACGGTCATGTCGGCCGTGCCGGCCAGCACTTCCATCAATCCCTTGAGCTGCGCGTCGACCGGGGTGTAGTCCGCATTTGCGAATATGGCCTGCTCGTTGACGCATTCCTCCAAGGTGGAACCGGCTTCAGCGACGAGGGCCACTCCCGCAAAATCCCCGGCTGACTGGTACTTGTCCAAATCGGCTGCCCGAACCACGATAACCGGTCGGTTGGTCATATAGGCAACCGATATGTCCATCGATTTTGCGCGCTCGTCGGTTATTGTCATTCCGTTCCAGATCGCATCGATGTTTTTGGAATTCAATTCGGTTTCTTTCGCTTCCCAGTCTATTTCCACGAATTTCGCCTTGACTTCCAGTATGGCGCAAACCGCTTCCGCGAATTCTGTGTCAAAACCCAGGGTGTATTCGCCGTTTTCATCCTGGTAATTCATCGGGGCGTTAGGGGTGACCCCTATTATCATCTCCCCTTTGGGCCCGATTTCCTCCCAGTCTTTGTGGGACGCGCCGCAACCGGCCAACATTGCGAAAATCATCAACCCGGATAAAACCAATGCGAGGATCTTCATTTGCCTTTTCATAAAATTTCTCCTTCTTTTTAATATAAATAAAATTTCAATCGCTTTCTTCTTCGTTGGTTTCGTATGCTTCGTATTCTTCGTCTGTTTCTTCTGATGCGTTTTTGATTTCTTCTTCCATGCACATGCGCTCTATATAGCCTATTATGTTGTATTTGTAGTTCTCCGGCAGCTTGCTGACCATTTTCAATATTTTTTGCTCGACGCTATTTGTTTCCCCTGCCGAGCTTTCGCCATTTTTTCCAAATCCTTTTTTTTCGGCGCCCGTTAGCAGCCAATCGTAAGAAACGCCGTAATACGTGGCTATTTTTTTCAGCATCGATCTTCTCGGGATGCACAAATCGTGTTCCCACCTGTACACGGAATTCAACGACACGCTGAAGATTTCGCTTGTTTCCCTCAGCGTTTTTTTCATTTCAACCCTAAGTTTTTTCAATCTTTCGCCGATATTCATTTTGGTTTCATTTCCTCCCCTCCCAATTTTTCAATATTGCTTTTTGTCTCGCCGCCAAAAAATTTTTGCGCTTCCAACCCGACCGCGTCCATCGCCCGCTCCAAGGCAAAGTAGGCGCTTTCAAGGCTTTTTGCCGCCAAATCCATGATTTTCGCTTTTTCGCCCTGGGCGTCGGCCACTATTTTTTTTGCCAGATTTTCGCTGTCGATCAATGTTTTTGCGATTATTTCGCTGTCGTTGTTTTCTAAATTTTGAATTTTTTCTTCGAGTTTTTGGCAATTTTGCATCAAGGCTTCACATTTTTCGCGCAAAGCCACATTTTCGTCATACGCCTCCCGGTAGGCGTCTGCGATTTTTTTTATGTATTCGTCCACCTGCGATTTGTCATAGCCGTTTTTTCTTTCGCTGAAAATCACCTCGGTCATAATATGCCGCCTCCCGTTTTTACTATATATTCCGCAGCCCGCTCAAATTCGCCGATCACGTTTCCGCGTTCGCCCAAATTGCAGCTGTACTGCAATATGACGAAAAAACATCCGGTATCCGCGTCATATGAAGGACTCAATACGCGGGTGAAATAATCGAAAAGGCTTTCTCCTTCTTTTTTGTTTATCGCCCCGACATATGCTTTTTTGGCTTCGCGGCAGCGCTTTTGCACCTTTGCCATGTCATGCATTTCGGGATTGCCGAAATTGATGCCGAAAACATCGGAAAAGCCAAACAAACTTTCCAAAAGATAATCGTTTTTTCCGCAGTAATGCACATAGCCGCCGCCAAAATGCTTTAACATATCGCCGAGGCGCGGTTTTGCGAATTCGTCGATGAGCTGCGGGGAAAGAAGCGTCGTGGTGTCCTCGCTTATCTTTACGCCTCCTATGCCCTTTGGCAAAATCAAATGGTTGTAATGGGCGATCAACTCGCCGCTTTTGTCCATTCTCGCAAAACATTCGCCCATGGCGAAATACACCGCCTTGTCGCCCAGTTTCAAAAGATGATGGACAAACTCCGGGTCATCGTAAAAATCATAGAAAATCGAGTCGCCGTATACAAGATGCGCGGTGTCTATCGGGCCCTGCAAATCCAAAGGGTAGACGAAAACTTTTTCCGCAAGGCCGCTTTCGCGCAGTTTTTTTGTCATGAATTCCATATGCCCCATCGCGGCGGCGAACTCCGCGCTGTCGCCTATCTCAAATTCATGGTTTTCGCCCATTGTTTCAATGTCTTCTTTTTTTGCATGATCCACGAGCCAAGGCATGATGTCCTCAAACAGCCGCTGCTGCGTGCCAAACAGCGAAGATATGATCCCGCAGCCCATGTTGGCGCGCATGGAGGGAACCGATCCGTAATTGCCGTTTACCGCGCACAGAACTTCGCGAAGGCCGTTTGCGAACATTTTTTCGCTGTCGAAATGTATCTCTTTCAAATTGTATGGCGCTATCCAATCCCTTTGCTCTTCTGTTTGCGGGCAAGACAGGGCGAGCGCCGGAATTTCCGTTTTTTCGCCGCGCCAAACCGCCGTCTGCGATTTTATCGCTGTTTTCACATAGGCGCTGTTTTCCCCGATATAATCGAGCGCTTTTTTCATCCCGTCAGTCATTTCGTTTTATCCTCCTGCATTCGATATAAAACCTTTTGTCGTCGGCTTCGCCCATCGAAAAAGTTTTTCGCGGCAAAACCCCGCCTTTCTCAATTGCGGAAAACAAATCGGATTTTTTCATCGTATCGAAAACAAACCCTATCGTCCCCTCTTTTTGTGCCAGTTCCACGGTTTCGGCCTTTCCGTGCACGTAATCTATTTTCCCTCCGCGCCTTTTTTTGTAATCGTCCAAAAACAGCTGCAAGCTCTCCACGGGCAACGTGAATTCCGGGGCGCTCACCGATATTTTTTCGGAATTTTTTCCGTAGAACGCTTCAAATTCGTGAAAACCGGAGGATTTTCTTTCCGGGACAAAAAATTTTTTCATTTCGGCCACAATATCTTTCGGGTCAACTTCGAACATTATCCTGTAAATCGGTTCGAATTCGAGCGATTTGTCGTATATGTTCACAATCTCGGCCAGCGCGTACCTTGCAGGGTGATTTGCGCACTCGCCGGGCGGGAGCGTTTTTTTTATGTCTTCCCAGCACTCTTTCGCCGTGGCCAAAGAATGGTTCCCATCGCCCACCGCGAACATAAAGCCGCTTTTTTCGAGGGCGCCGAGCGTTTGTTTTACGAATGCTATGTTTTCGGCATCGAGGCTGTGGCATTTTACGCGCCCGCTTTTGTGCATCAGTTCAAAATCGTAGAGTTTTTTTTGGCTTGGCGCGTTTTTTTTGAGTTCAGGCATCAAAATTTCATTTTCGTCCGCGAACAAAACCATGGCGTGGGGAAGTTCAAACCGCGCTCTTTCACGTATTTTGACTCTGGGCGGTATCCTCTCGGGGACGGTTTTTTCGGTCGGGCGTATTTTTGCCTTTGAATCTTTTTGGCAATCGTACTCCTCTAAGTCCACCGCCCCCACAAGCCCCTGCCTGACCGAACCGTTTTTCAGTGTGCGCTCAATGTAGAACATGGAATTTTCATGGCATTCCAAATCTTTTTCGTACCGATCCATAAAGCCGGCTATATCGCCTATTCTCTTTTTTTGTTCGCCCTGCGATTCGAGCTCCAGATATATTTCCGGGAAAATCAAGTCCAAAGCGGACACGGCACCCCCCACGAAATCTTTTGTTTTTTCCCAATATGAAATATCGGAAGTGTACTGGTCGCAAGCGATGACGGCCCATTTTTCCATAAAATCCGGGTCATTTGCCCTTTTTGGCAACAAAATATCGGTTTCTTTAAAACACATAAATTATATATCGTCCCTTATCATTTCAAAAGATTCACTATCCCAAGGCTTTCCAAGTCCACTTCGGTTTCGACATCCCCGCCGTAATCCACGCCCTCCAGTCCAAAGCCGAAAAGACTCAAAAAATCCTTCCTGTATCCGTCCAGATCCGCCAGTTCGCCCAAATTTGCGTCGTCGGCAATGTCCCAGCGCCTTGCGACTTCCTTTTGTACTTCTTCTTTCATTTCCAAATCGTCAAGCCTGACAAACCCGTTTTCGTCGGTTAGCTCTTTTTTGCCCCGAAGCTTTTCAAAGAGCCGGAAAATTTGCCGGTCGCAGTTTTCGTGCAGGTTTTTTTCTTTCATCACCTTGAACAGAATGGAGATGTAAAGGGGCAAAACGGGAATCGCCGCGCTCGACTGCGTCACCACCGCTTTGTTCACGGAGACAATTGACGATACGCCGTATTCACCGTTCAATTTGTCCGAAGTGGCCTTCAGGTGATTTTTCGCCGCCCCGACGGAGCCGTTTTGGTATATGTCGTGCGTCAGCGGCGGGCCTATGTATGAATAGGAGAGCGCTGCGGCGTTTTTTTTCAAGAGGTTGTTTTTCGACAGGGCATCCACCCAAAGTTCCAGATCTTCCCCTCCCATCACTTTCACCGTGTTTTTGATTTCGGCTTCGGTGGCGGGCTGCACCGCAGTTTCGGCCAGCTTGAAACTCGCCAAATCTATGCCTTTGGATCTGTATTCTTTTCCTATCGGTTTTAGCACGGAGGAATATCGTTCGCCGGTTTCGGGGTCGAGGCGCATGGGGGCGGCTATGCTGTAGATCAGCATGTCGATTTGCTTACCTGCGCCCTGTATGATCTCGCACGCCTTTTGCTTTGTTTCGCGGGCGAAGGCGTCGCCGATTATCGTTTTTAGATGGAGGCTGTTTTTGTTTGCCTCCCTCTGGTAGGCGGCCAGGTTGTACATCCCCGCGCTCGCGGTCCTTCCCCGATCCTTTTGGGCGTTTTTTTCAAGCGCCACCGCCGTGACCCCCGCCCCGAGCGAAAAAGAAGCGCAAAGCGCGGAAGCGAGCCCGTATCCTGTCGAGGCTCCGATCACGAGCGCATTTTTTATCTCGGGTATTTCGAGCTTGTTTTGGCTTTTGAAATATCCGATGCTGTTTAAGACATTTTTTTCGCAGCCCTTCGGGTGCGCCGTCGTGCATATGAATCCTTTAATTTTCGGCTCGACAACCATGTTCGTAAAACCTCCCCTTTCCGGGTATTATACTACAATCTGTTTAAATTGTCAATGCAAAAATCAGACAACCACATCAAAAATTTTTTTGCCGCCGAAATCGAGCCACTCGGCCCTGCGCGTTTTGTTGGCCCCCTTTCGGAAGTCGAACGTAAGAAGGTAGCCTGTTGCAGCCTTTTTGCTCTCCATGTACCCCAAAAGCTGTTCGTAGGCCTCGTCGTTGTAGCGCTCACCCCGCCACAGCTTCAGCTCTATGATGAACTGCTCCCGCCCGTAGTCCACCACGACGTCCATCCGCCGCTGGTCAGTAAACTGGCTCTCGATGTGGTAGAATCCGCCGCCGTTGATCAATGGCCGCAGGTACGACAAAAACACCAGCCGCCCGTGCCGCTCCAGGAACGCCGCGTCGTTCTCGCTGTATATCTCCCCGTAGTGCCCCGCGAATTTCCGCAGGCACAGTTCCATGTCGAATCTCCCGCCGCTCACTATGTCGCGCCCGGATACACCCGTGAATTGCTTTTTGCTGCGCAGATCCTTGGCGATGTAATAGTCCGCCATCAAAAGCTCGAATATCCTGTTCGATATCGCCACCCTGTCGCTTCCGTTGCCCGCTTTCTTGAAAAATCCATATTTCACGCCCGTTTCCACGATGGGGTCATATATCACGTATGGCTTCGCGGAACCCAGTATGAGCAGATCATACACATAGTCATATAGTTCCCTGTCGTTCTCCAAGTTCTTGAACAGGTCGTCGAACAGCGTGTTTTTTTCCGCCAACATTATCTTGACGGCTTCCCGTACCCCTTCCATCGTCCAGTCTCTGGCAAGCTTTTCGTCGATGCACTGGCATATCCGCGACACCAAAAACGGGTAGCCGCCCGTGTAGCCGTGGATCTCCCCCGATATCGCCGCCGTGTCCATGCCCGTATGGTGATCGGCTTCGTACTCTGCCAGCATCGTGGCTATCTCGGCGGGGCAAAATGACATGTCCACTTCGAAATTGGCCGCTATGTTCCACGGCGAGTTGTATGTCTTGTTCTCCGCCGCCGTCGGCGTGTGCGTTCCCTCGCTCATCATCTTGAGCTTGAGGTTCTTGATGTCGTACACCCCCGCCAGCACTACGCTGTGAAACGTGTGATCCTCGCCGTTTCGCCGCGCTATGAACTTCTCGCGCAGCATGCCGAGAAAGTTCAGGAACACCCGGTGGTTGCTCGCCTGGTCCACCTCGTCTATCATCAAAACTACCTTTCTGCCCTCGCACATCGCGGTTATGTGCCTGTCCAGCATTTCAAATGTCGTCACGTTTTCGTCATGCCATCTCCCTGCGTACTCCGGCTCCGCCGACGAAAAACGCAGCGCGCGCCGTAGCTTCCCGGTGAATGCCGGGCAGAATTGCCCCGCCGAGGCGAAGCTCTCGTCCCCGAGCCCCTGGAAGCTGATCGACGCCACTATGTATTCGTCCGCCAATGCTTTTTTAAGTGCGGCCAGCGTCGTGGTTTTGCCGTACTGCCTCGCACGGTTGATCGTGAAATAGCCCCGGCTGTCCACCAGCTTTCTTATCTCGGCTATCTTCCCGGTTATGTCCACCATGTAGTCCTCTTCGGGTATGCAGTTCCCCGTCACGTTGAATCTTTTCATTATGTGGCTCTCCCCCGTTCAAATTCATGAAACAATTATACAACATATTTCCGGCGATGTCAAGCCAAGTGCCCGCGCAAATGCCCTTTTTGAAAGCCCGAAACGATTTTCGGCAAATAATTTTTATCGCATGAAAACCCCGAGTTTGCGGGATTTTTTATGAAAGGTATAATTTTGTGAAAAAATTACACCTTTACATTTTTTGCTTTTTGTGCTATCATTTGCACAATGGCGACGAAAAAACAAACCATTTAAATTTTACGGAGGTACGAAAAATGCAAAAACAAAAAACGGCAAAAAAGCTCATGAGCTTCATGCACACTATGAAAAAGAGAATCTTGACCCTCGCGATGACGCTGGCGATGATACTGGCGCTGATACCCATCATGGTGACAGGCGCGACCGGCGCAGTCACGCTCAGCATACCGAAAACCCAATACGCGGAAGGCGAAAGAATATGGGTAACGGTGACCGGCATAACTCAGGAGATGATCAACAACAATAACTGGATAGCTGTCTACACAGTCGGGGGCGATACTTCAATGTATCACGATTGGAAGTATGTCAAAACCGTGGGCACGGAAATCATCCCCCTTGACCTGCCAAAAACGCTTGGAACGTATGAGATACGTTTTGTCCCGCAATTCCAAGCCTCTCACGGCCACAGCGCGGTGTCCAGTACGTTTTCCACTGTAGCCAATCCCCCGGTAACAGACGATATAGGCAACTACCTGTGGGCCGGCGAATGGAACACATTCTGGGGCAAAATGACCATCAGGCAAAACGGCGCCTCTGTCGAGGGGGAGTATGAGAGTCATAATGGAAGGTTCGAGGGTACTGTACACGGAAACACAATAGTCGGCAAATGGGCGGAAGAGCCGTCATACCTCCCTCCCAGAGAAGCGGGCTTAATAAGGATGTGGATGAGCGAAGGCGGCAATATGATGAGTGTTGGGTACAGCAATGGTTTTGATCACCCCTCAAGTTGGAACCAGAGAAGCGGAGCCGCACGGCTTACCGCGCTTGAAGCCGTCCCGAAAGCGCCGGCAGTCAACGACACGCCAAGCGTCAACATCGGAAACGCGACGGTTTTCCACGCCGCGGCGATCGACTCCGGCGTGGCGGTCTCCTGGAACGGCTTCTCTGGCTCGCCGCTGGGCTACCGCGTGTTCCGCTCCGCCGCGCAGGGCGAAAAGGGCATTTCCATAACCGATTTCGCCATCAAGAACACCACCTCGGTCGTGGACGTGAACGTCGAACCCGACACCCTCTACTACTACGCCCTCTACGCGATCTCCAAGGAGGCCACGGCGTCGGGCGACCCCGAGCAGCTGTCGCTCATATCCGAGGTGGTCTCCGTAAAAACGAAATCAGCCATACTCGGCGACAGCCCGTCCATACTGAGCGGCGGGAAAACGAAAAACGTGATACTGATGCAGCTGGACGACGAGTACATGACGATCAACAACGGCTCCCCGAAGCTGGTCGACCCGGACGAAAAAGGGAACTCGAGGGGCACCAAGCCCATTCTGATCAACGGGCGCACGATGGTCCCCATACGCTCGGTCATAGAGGCGATGAACGGCACGGTCGGCTGGGACGCGGCGACGGAGAAGATCACGCTGGAGGCGAACGGGCACAGCGTGCAGATGTGGCTGAACAGCAAGGATCTCGTCGTGGACGGCGAGGGCAAGGCGATGGACGTGGCGGCGCAGTCGGTCAACGGAAGGACGATGGTCCCCGTGCGTTTCGCGGCCGAAAACGTGGGCTGCACAGTGGAGTGGATAGATTCGACCAAGCAGATTGTCATCGTCTTCTACGCCTGACCCCGCGCCCAATTCTCCGGCAAAGCAAATCGGCGGTAAAGCCTCAAAATTTTACCCTTTTGAGGCTTTTTCTTTGTCTTACGCTTTTTTTGTTGCCGAATATTTGTTCCGAATTGCATACATTTTACAAAAAACATTTGAAAAAGAAAAATAATCGTGGCAATCTTGCAAGATTTGTGATATAATGTATTGTATAGAAGCGGCTGTTGAATCGACCGGCAATGCGGGCAAGTCGGGATACAAAATATGTTTTAATTCACATTTTGGGAGGGAGGTTATTTTGAGCGGTTTCAACGAAGAAAACAGGTGGGTTTATTCGGCCAAAGCGGACAAACTGAAATTTATGTCTTCAATGCATATTATTTCATTGGCTATGCTGTTCCAATATTTCATCTTCAAGGAATTGCCCGAAATCATATATTCGATTTTTGGTTTTTTGTTTCGCGGAGCGGGAATCCCGGATTATTTTTCTTCGGAAGAAATCGCATATATAGCCTTTAATGCGATGGCGATTCTGACGACTCTTATTTCTTGCGCCGCAACCGGCGGGTTTATCGTGCTGTGTCTCAAAAAATTCGGTTCGGGGACAAATATCCTCCGGGAAAAGGGTCGCGTGTCATATAATCCAAAACTTCCGAAAAACACCCCCGTTTTGCTTTTGGCGGGGGTGTGCGTGATGGAATTGTCGACTTATGCCTATATGTTCCTGAATGTTTTTTTCGAAAAATTCTTCGACATTTCGCCGCTCCCCTCCTCGGGTTCGCAATCATATTTCCCGCAGACCGGCATCGGGGTGGTTTTGTACTTTTTGTCGCTTGTGGCAATCCCCGCCCTCGCCGAAGAATTTGTATGCAGGTATGTGATGCTCAACGCCCTCAAAAAATACGGAAACACATTCGCAATACTTTCCAGTTCCATATTTTTCGGTTTCATGCACGCAAGAATGAGCGCGTTCATATACGCTACGGCGATGGGCATGTTTCTCGGTTATGTCGCCATAAAGACAAAATCCGTATGGTTTTCGGTTTTGCTCCACGGATTGATCAATTTTGTTTCCTTTGTCTTCCAATATTTATCTTCGCTGCCTTTTTTGTACGACGAATCGGTGGATATACTGTACTTGATGTATTCGGCTTTGGCGTTTTTTGTTTGCGCTGTGACGCTCTTTGTTTTGATAGCGAAAAAAAAGCACCGATACGACAAACTCGAAGCGCCCGCAGATTATGTCCATATACAAAAAAGGCAAAAATTGGCTTTTTTTTTCAATGCCGCCACGATAATATTTTTTGCCCTGACCATACTAAAAAGCCTTGAAGAATATGGTCTCTGGGGAGTGAGGTAAAATTGGAAAATTCAAATATTTCGGGATATTTCGAATATTTTATGGAAAAGGCGCTCGAGCAAGCCGAAGCGGCGAAAAAAATCGGTGAAGCTCCCATAGGGTGCGTCATAACCCAAAACGAAAAAATAATCGCAACCGGGCACAACCGCCGCGAAATCGACCAAAACGCGCTCGCCCACGCGGAGATCACAGCGATAAAAACCGCCTGTGGCAAAATTGGCTTTTGGAGGCTCACGGATTGCGATTTGTACGTGACCCTTGAACCTTGCCCCATGTGCGCGGGGGCGATAATAAACGCGCGGATCCGACGGGTGATATTCGGTGCGAGCGACCCTAAATCCGGAGCGTTCGGCAGCGTTATAAACTTGAACGATTATCCTTTCAACCACAAGCCGGAGATTATCGGCGGAGTGCTCGAAAAAAAATCCGGAGCCATGCTGAGCGCATTTTTTTCGGATTTGAGAAAAAAGCAAAAAAAACATAATATGGAGGTGTTATCTTGCATAGAAACAAATGGATTTCCGATATGATCGATTCCAAACAAAAAAAGCCTATGCCGATCCTGTCTTTTCCGGGAATTCAATTGATTGGCGTAACGGTGAATGAACTGGTGAAAGACGGGGCATTGCAGGCAAAATGCATGAAAGCGATTGCCGACAAATATGACACTTCGGCATCCGTGACATTGATGGATTTGTCCGTTGAAGCCGAAGCGTTCGGAAGCCCCGTCATTTATTCGGACGATGAAGTTCCGACGGTGGTAAACAAAATTATCGAAGACATTGGCGACATTGAAAATTTGCGGATCCCCGAAGTCGGGGAAGCGAGAACGGGCGAATACATAAAAACGGTGCGCGAAGCGAAAAAACTCATCACAGACAGGCCGGTTCTGGCCGGAGCCATCGGCCCGTTCTCTTTGGCCGGCCGGCTTTTGGATATGACCGAAATTATGGTTTTGAGCATGATCGAACCCGAAACAGTTCACGCAACCCTGGAAAAAGCGACGCAGTTCATCAAAGAATACGCAAAAGAATTCAAAAAAGCGGGAGCAGACGGGATAATTTTCGCAGAACCTGCGGCAGGGCTGCTTTCGCCCGATTTAAACCGGGAATTTTCGGTAAAATATATGAAAAAAATCGTCGATGAAATTAAAAGCGATGATTTTACGGTCATATACCACAATTGCGGAAATACCATTCCGTTAATCAAAGATATTCTAAATATCGGGGCGCACGGACTGCATTTCGGAAATTACATAAAACTGGATGAAATGCTGCCGTTGGTGCCTTCGGATATTGCGGTTTTCGGAAATGTGAGCCCGGCGGCGCAATTCAGAAACGGAACAGTCCGGGGCATAATTGAAAACACGCTCGAAATACTCGAAAAGTGCGGAAAATACAAAAATTACATACCTTCTTCGGGGTGCGATATCCCGCCTATGTCTCCTATGGAAAATATCGATGCGTTCTTTTGCGCAATTGGCAAACAGCGATAATTTTGCGGCAATTTTTTTCTTGTCTTCTGTTTATTTTTTATAAATAAATCCCGACTGAACGCGCTTGGGTTATGACTTCGCAGTCGGGCGGGACGGCGTTCGGCTTGCCCGCCACTTCGGAAAGCGGGACCGCGACGATGGAATTTCCGCGCAGCGCGGCCATATGCCCGAATTTTTTGTTTGTGATCATTTCCCCCGCCATCGCCCCGAGGCGCAAACACAGCACGCGGTCTGTGGGCGTGGGGTCTCCTCCCCTTTGGAAATGGCCGGGCACCGAAAGCCTGACTTCGCGATCCAAGCGGGCGCTCAAGGCGCTTGCAAGATATGCCCCCGCCGAGACAGTTATGTTTTTGCGTTCTTTTTTGGGCAATGCGGCCTGTTCTTTTGAAAGCGCGCCTTCCGCGATGGCAATTATGGAAAAGTTTTTTCCGCGGGCAATGCGTTTTTCGATCGCATCTTGCACGCCGTCGATTTCATATGGTATCTCGGGAATCAAAATCGCATCCGCCCCCCCCGCCATTCCTGCGTACAGCGTGATCCAGCCGACTTTATTTCCCATGAGCTCGACTGCGAATATCCTCCCGTGAGAAGCGGCGGTGCTGTGGATCGCGTCCAGATATTCCGTGGCTCTAGCCACCGCGCTGTCGAAACCGAACGAATAATCGGTTCCAAACAAATCGTTGTCGATGGTTTTAGGCAACGTCACGAGATTTACCCCGTTTTTGCTGAGCAGCTCGGCTGTTTTGTGCGTCCCGTTACCGCCTAAAATCACGAGCGCGTCAAAATTCTCTTTCTTGTAGTTGTTTATCATTTTGGATATATTGTCCAATCCGTTTTCGTCCGGGTCGCGCATTTGTTTGAAAGGTTGCCGGGAAGTCCCGAGAATCGTCCCGCCTTCGCGCAAAATGCCCGAAAAATCATCCGGGCCCATTTTGCGCCATATGCCCTCTATCAGCCCTTTGTATCCGTCGGCTATCCCGTACAGCTTAAGATCCGGGATTTTCGAATAAAGGGTTTTTGCCACTCCCCTCATGACCGCATTCAACCCTTGGCAATCCCCGCCGCTTGTGAGCATTCCTATTTTCATATTACAAATTACCCCCCTCAAATTTTTGGTTGCCATTGCCATATCGATCAATTCGCTCAGTTTGCCTCGTTTGCCTCGCGGAAAGCGGCGATGGATTTTTCGAGGGTTCCATTCACCTTTTTCTCGATTTTTTCCGTCGTCGAGACAAATGTGTTCGATTTTGCGGAAGCGAGCCCCGAATATTGGGCGCGCGCGTCGTTCATCCAAATCGAGTCTCCCAAATCGAAAAATCTGTTGGCTATGAGCATATCGAGCATATCGCGGGATTCGTCGTCGCGGGTCGCCTTTTCCTGGACTGCAAGGTCGTAATATTTCGGTATGACATTGAGGTAATATTCGCAGGCAAGCGCTTCCATCAACGCCGAAGTCATGTTCAAATCGACGTTTGTCACCGGAACCACCAATGGTATGAGGCCGGTGACCCTTGCGGCATATGGCGCGCCTTCGGGCTGCCCTTCATATGTCGGATAAGGCACTATTCCGTAATCGGCGTCCATCGCGCGCAGCGCCTGCACGGTGTACATGGAGCTGCTGGCAAACAGCCCGTGGCCATCGGCGAATATCCGCATGACTATCCCGATCGGGTGCCCCGAAACCGAACCTGCGTAATGGGGCAGCTTATTGGCGAGCACGTCGAATTCGACGTTTCCATCGTGGGCAAAATCGTACTGCTTGTCGAATATATCGAACAGTTTGTCGTTTCCCGGGACGTTGAAATACGGCAGGTCATTTTCGTCTTTGGCGATCAGCGGTATCCTGTTGGCATACCAGAACGATGGATAGTAATAATCGGTTGAAAGTATGACCCCATATTGGTCGGCGTCGGTGTACGCGCCGTCGCCGTCGATGTCTTTTACGACCGAACGGCCGAGCTCGTACATTTTGTCCATCGTCCAATTGCCGCTTTTCACCAAGTTGTGTATGTTTTCGATGCCCTCGTTTTTCACCATTTCCTTGTTGTACACGAGAAAGCACATATAGTCAAGCGCGCCCATCATGTTCGCGCCGGAGGCGAAATACAGCGTCCCTTCAATGGAAAGCGCCTCGTTTATGAATTTGTCCCAATATGGTTTGGAAAGGTTTATATTGGGCAATTCGTTCATAGCGCAAAAATATCTGCCGCTCATGGCCAAATCCATGGCGAGTCGGTCTACCATCAGCACCATATCGTATGCGTCGTCTCCCGACTGCACCGCAGTTTTCAACATGGCGGGCGCTTCATGGTATCTCCCCTTGATGATTTCCTCGATGGTTACGTCAAATCTTTCTTCGATCCTTTTGTTGGCGTTGTAGATCGAATCGTTCAGAATATCGCCGTTTTGCTCTTCGGGGGCGATGATCGTATGTTCGCCGCCTTCTTCGGGCCAGGTAAGCGCCCGGAAAGCATAGCCGCCAAAACTCATGCCCGGCAAATCGTCCGCTACGGTTTTGGTTTCCGAAGAAGCCAAATCGCCATTTTCGCCGCTATCGGCTTTGCCCGTTTCGGTTTGCTTTCCGCCGCCGGTTTCCTTCGAACAAGCCGGCAACGCAAAAACCAAAGCCGCCGAAAGAATCAAAATCAACAGGATAATGATTTTTTTCATAATATCACCCGATTTTTCTTATTTCAAAATTGTGTGCGTTCAAATATGTATCCGCGCAATTCGTCGATTTTTATCCTGATTTGATCCATGGAATCCCTGTCCCTGACTGTGACCGAGCCGTCTTCCAACGTGTCGAAGTCCACTGTGACGCAAAACGGCGTGCCGATTTCGTCCTGTCTCCTGTACCTTTTGCCGATCGAACCCGTGTCGTCGTAATCGACCATGAAATGTTTCGACAATTTTTCGAATATCTCCTGCGCGGGTTCGGCGAGTTTTTTTGAAAGAGGCAGGACTGCGGCTTTGATAGGCGCCACTGCGGGGTGCAGCCGCAAAACCACCCGTATGTCGCCCTCGGCCACTTCCTGCTCGTCATATGCGTCGCAGAGCAGCACAAGGCACAGGCGCTCCACGCCGATTGCAGGTTCAATGACATAAGGCACGAATTTTTCGCCCGCGTCGGGATTGCTGTATTCCATATTTTCTCCGGAAACGTTTATGTGCTGCGTCAGGTCGAAATCGGTTCTGTCCGCAACTCCCCAGAGTTCGCCCCAGCCAAATGGGAACAGATATTCAAAATCCGTCGTGGCTTTGGAATAGTGCGAAAGCTCTTCTTTTTCATGGTCGCGGAGCCTGAGGTTTTTTTCTTTTATGCCGAGGCCGAGCAAAAAGTTTTTGCAGTATGCCCTCCAATAGTCGAACCATTCCAAATCAGTTCCCGGCTTGCAAAAAAATTCCATTTCCATTTGTTCGAATTCGCGGGTCCTGAATATGAAATTCCCGGGGGTGATCTCATTTCTAAACGATTTGCCGATTTGCGCCACTCCGAATGGGATCTTTCTTCTCGTCGTCCGCTGTATGTTCTTGAAATTTATGAATATCCCCTGGGCGGTTTCGGGCCTCAAATACACTTCTGTCTGCGAATCTTCGGTCACGCCTTGAAAAGTTTTGAACATCATGTTGAATTTGCGTATGTCGGTGAAATCGGACTTGCCGCAATGCGAGCACGCCACTTTGTTTTCTTTGATATATTCCGTCATCTCTTCATTTGCCATGCCTTCGACTTTTATTGAAACGTTGTTTTCCTTCGCCCAATCCTCGAGCAGCTTGTCCGCCCTGTGGCGCATTTTGCAGCTTTTGCAATCGATCAGCGGATCGTTGAAATTCACCACGTGCCCGGAAGCGGTCCAAACCTGTGGGTGCAGGAGTATGGAAGAATCGAGCCCCACGTTGTGTTTCGATTCCTGCACGAATTTTTTCCACCACGCTTTTTTGACGTTGTTTTTGAATTCGACCCCCAAAGGCCCGTAATCCCAAGTATTGGCGAGCCCGCCGTATATTTCCGAACCCGCGTAGATATAGCCCCTGTTTTTGCACAGCGCTACAAGTTTGTCCATTGTCAGCTTGTTTTCGGTTTCCGCCTGCATTTTTTTTTACTCCTTATAATTTTACTTGCTGTCGCTGCATATCGGGTTTAAGTTTTCGTCTATTCCGAGCCCATAGTCTTCATCTTCGTCGAATGCCGACCCATATTCCTCATCGTAAAAGGCATCTGTTTCGCAAAGCCTTTTGTTGCAGCGTTTTTCATGCGCGAAAGAAAGCAAAAGGCAGACAGACAAAACGCCTTCCGCAGCGAGAACCGCCATTATCGCTTTCGGTATGCTTTTTTTCCGCACTGACAAAACGATCACGGCGGCCAAAAGCGCCAGCGAATGCACGAACAAAATCACAGCAGCAAACATTTTCAATTTTTTTGTTTTTTTCATTTGAAATATCCTCCGTTTTTTTGTAATTATTTGTTTTTGTTTATTTTTTGCTCAGGTATGCTTTTATGAACCCGTCCAGATCGCCGTCCATCACAGCCGCCACGTTGGCATCGTCATAACCCGTCCGTTTGTCCGTGACCAAAGTGTATGGCATGAATACATACGACCTGATTTGGGATCCCCATTCGATATTGGCTTTTTCGCCTTTTATGTCGTCGATTTTTTCGAGATGTTCCCTTTCTTTTATCTCCAAAAGGCGGCTTTTGAGCATTTTCATAGCCGTTTCTTTGTTTTGGCCTTGGCTGCGCTCGCTCTGGCAACCCACGGTTATCCCCGTTGGAAGATGCACTATCCTGACTGCCGAATCCGTTTTGTTTATGTGCTGCCCACCGGCCCCGCTCGCCCGGTGCGCTTCGAGCCTTATGTCCTCCGGCTTTATTTCTATTTTGGTGTATGTTTCGTCGTCGATTTCGGGGATCACTTCGACCGAGGCAAAAGAAGTCATGCGCTTGCCTGCGGCGTTGAAGGGCGATATGCGAACCAGCCTGTGCACGCCGTTTTCCCCTTTGAGGTATCCGAAGGCGTTGTTGCCGGATACCGAAAATGTCACGGATTTTATCCCCGCTCCGTCCCCTTCGAGATAGTCCAGGGTTTTTTGTTTGTATTTGTGTTTTTCGGCGTAGCGCACATACATCCGGTACAGCATTTCCGCCCAGTCCTGCGCTTCGGTGCCGCCGGCTCCGGGGTGTATCGATATGATGGCGCTGCTTGCGTCATATTCGCCGTCCAACAGCATTTTTAGTTCCAAATCGGAAAATTGCGCTTTTATTTCGGAAGTTTCCCGCAAAATGTCCGCAGTCAAACTCTCGTCGTTTTCCGTTATCGCCATTCCGACAAGCTCATAAGTCGATTTCGCAAAATTTTCCAAGCTTCTGAAATCCTTGATTTTTTCCGAAAGGAGCTTCGAATTTTTCAATATTTCGTTGGCTTTTGAAATGTCGTCCCAAAACCCGTCGGCATTTATTTTTTCCGCATGCTCCGTTTGTTCTTTTTCCGCGTCTTCTATTTTTATGCTTTCACCGAGGCCCGAAATTTTTTCGACCAATTCGGCAAGTTCTTTTTTTGCTTCTTCCAATTGTATTATCATATTTTTAAACTCCGCTGTAGGCGCAATATCCCCCATCTACCGCAACGACCACGCCATTGACAAATCCGGAGGCTTCCGGGCAGCAAAGCCAAAGCAAAGCGCCGATCAGTTCCTTCGGTTCGCCGAACCTCCCCATCGGTGTGGCGGCCAAAATTTTGCCGGTTCGCGCCGTGGGGTTGCCCTCCTTGTCAAAGAGCAAGTTTTTGTTTTGCTCTGTGACAAAAAATCCGGGCGCTATCGCATTCACCCTGATCCCCGTTTTCGAAAAATGCACCGCGAGCCATTGGGTGAAATTCGAAACGGCCGCTTTTGCCGCCGAATACGCCGGGATTTTGGTCAGGGGCGCAAAAGCGTTTAGGCTCGATATGTTTATGATTGTGCAGTCTTTTTTTGCTATCATGTCCCTTGCGAATGTCTGCGTGGCCAAAAACGCCCCGGTGAAATTTATGTCGAACACAAATCTTACGTTTTCCGGCAATAAATCAAAGAAAGTCAGGATGTCTTCCGAAGCTTCCAAATCCCCGTCAAAAAAATATTCTTTCGTCGTCGTTCCTTTCGGGTGGTTCCCCCCCGCGCCGTTGATCAATATATCGCACGGCCCGAAATTTTCGGAAACGGTGTTTCTCGCCTCTTTTAAGTTTTCGGGGCTCAGAATATCGCACTGTACCGCGATCGCCTTCCCGCACCCCGCATTGTTTATCGCCTCCGCGACTTTTTCGGCGTTTTCACGCTTTATATCCAAAAGCGCGATATTTGCCCCGCACTCCGCGAGGGCACAAGCGAATTCGGAGCACAAAACCCCGCCTCCGCCGGTTATCACGACGGTTTTCCCCGTCAGGCCTATTTTAAACGGTATCATGTTTATAACCACCTTTTATTTTTTATCTGCGACCATTATACTACTCTTTGCAAATTTTTTCAACCTTTTTTTTGGATCGTTGGCAATTTTTTATTCGACGACTTCCGGAACCAGCGATTTGTCGTATTTGTAATTTTCATATTCGGTCGGCGTGATTCGCGAAAATTCCCGCGCCTGGCTTTCCGTGAACATGAATTTTCTGTCGATGCTCACATACCCGTTCGGCGACGCGTCGAAATGATGCCAGCCATTGCCCACATTTACTATGTTCCAATAGTGCTGCACCGGCGCGTCGATCCTGCTGACTGTCATGTTGTCTATTCCCGCCCGGGTGAGCAGAACCCGCGATGCCGCCATATATGTGTAGCAATCCCCCGTGCCCCTGTAAAAACAGTTGTATGCCGCCTGCGCGATTTCCCTGGGGCTGACATTCGCCGAATATTTCATTTTGTTGTGCACCCAATAGAATATGGTTTTGGCTTTTTCATATTCGCTCATTCCGCCCCTGATTATCTGCGACAATATATTGTCCGCCATTCCGTTCACCAAATCCATATCCACCGCCCGAACGGTGACGATTCCCTGCGCTTCCGCCCTGTTGCCGCTTGCGTCGGTCGCAGAATAAAAAACCGCATATATTCCGGGCACGTTTAAGTTTACTGCGCTGCTGTCGACTACAAGCTGCACGTTCGAATCGCAGGCATCGGTGACTGTTATCCCCGAACGGTAGGCTATCGTCCCGCCGGCCAACACCCATTTGTCCAATTCCCCCGATATGACGGGCGGCGTGGTGTCCACTATTTTAACGGTGGAAAATGCGAGATATTTTCCCGATTTCAGATTGACTTGATAAATGCCGGGCGACGAAAATTTTATTTCGTCGTTTTGATTTATGGATAATCCGTTTGGTTCGATGTAGTTACATATGAAGTCTTTCGCCTCAACGCTTATATCTTCGCCCGCTTCAATCACAAGCTCGTCGGCGACTTCGAAAACATACAGCCTCGAATTTATTTCCGAAGCGTTTTCGCCCTCGTCGGTGAGCATTATTGTCACGTCATGCCAGCCCGGGATATTCGCGTCGGGTTTTGAGGCGAACGAACACACAACTTTTGTCGCGTCCTGTATGTCGGTTACAAAATCCTCCGGTTCGATTTCGCCCCCTTTGAATATATGCAGTTCCAGGGGTTTGCCCGTCGGGGGGATCGTGTCCTCCACGATTAAAAGCGATGTGAATTTTTTTCCGTCGATTTCCAATTCGATCTCTATGCTCTTTATTTCCGAAGTGTTTATCGCGGACATATCCGTCGTAAATTTTCCCGTGGAACCGGGTTTTGCAAAAAACAATTCCACCCCCGGCAAATCGCTTCCCGCTTCGATTACGACTTGTATTTTTGCTTTGTTTGCTGTAAGGTTCATAAAGAAAGACAGCCCTGCAATCGACAATGCGATCAAAACGGCAAAAGATATGATTATGGATTTTTTTGTCGGTTTTTTTTCATGTTTCCCTTTTTTCACGGCACAACCATCGCACATGACGCAATGTCACCCATATCTTCCGATGCGAAACCCAAAATTTCTTTCGGGGCATTCGCGATTTTTTTTGCGCCTGCCCCGATCAAAACTTCTGCTTGCCTGTAGCCCCAGCTGACTCCGAGGGGGAACATTCCGGCGTTTTGCGCCGTCTGCATATCTATGTCCGAATCTCCGACATACAAAATCTCGCATGGCAAAACCTGCATTTTTTTTGCTAAATGCAGAGCCGAATCCGGTTTGGGCTTGTGCGGGAATTTTTCCGACCCGCCCAAAACTTCGACAAAGCGAGCTTGGGACAGCAGCGCATTCACGATTTTTTTTGTCATGTCGTCCTGCTTGTTGGACAAAACGCACATTTTGACGCCGTTTTCGCGCAGAATTTCGATCAATTCCGCGATGCCGCCGTAAAGATGCGTTTTTTCAAGGCAGTGATCCGCATAAAAATTTTTGTATCTGTTTAAAGCTTCATCCAAAAATGCGCCGTACCCTATGTCCTTTTTTATTTTTTCGGGCAGACATCCGTCCAAAAATGCGCGCGCGCCGTAATTTATATGTTTGAGTATCTCGTTTTTGTCCATTTTTTCAAAACCGTAGCTATTTAGCGTCATGTTGATAGCCGCGGCCAAATCTTCGCCCGTGTTCGCGAGCGTTCCGTCCAGGTCGAATATAATGCCCGGAAATTTCATCTTACTTTTTCAATCCCAGCTTGTTCAATTTTTCGGCCAAAAAGTTTTTGGCGAGTATTATGTCAGTTTCGGGGTCGTCGCCCACTTCGCGCTCAATCGTCAAAAACCCCTCATAACCGATTTTGTCGAGGGCGGAAAGATAATTGTCCCAATCGACCCCGCCTTTGCCGAGAGGCAGTTCTTCCCAGCCTTCGCGCTCGCCGATCATTATCCCGTCTTTCGCGTGGGTGTGGACTATGTATTTTTTGAGGGTTTCGACGCCCTTTACCGGATCGTCGGCGACGCACATGACGAGGTTCGCCGGGTCGAAATTCACCCTGACGCCCATGGCGCCCAGCGAATCCAAAAAATCACCGAGGAGCGCGGCGGGTTCCGGCCCTGTCTCAACTGCGAACGCCGAACCGATGGAATCCGCGTAAATTGCAAGTTCCCTGCACGCTTTGCGCATAATTTCCTTTTTTTCGTTTTCTTTTCCGGGAACTGTGCCTATATGCGTGGTCACAATGTCGCATTCGAGTTCTTTCGCTATGTCCAAAACCCTTTTGGAATTTTCCACTTTTTTTATGTTTTCTTCTGCGTCCTCAAAGCCATGGCCTCCGAAATCCCCGCATATGGCTGAAAAGATCAGCCCGTTCGATTTGACGATGTCCAAAACTTCCTTTGTTTTCGCCTTGTCCATGGAATCGAACTGCAGCGCCCCGAAAGTCGCGTATGCCTGTATTCCCTGCGCCCCGATCTGCGCCGCTTTTTTTACCCCTTCGATGAAACCATGCATCGGATTGCTCGGCTTTTCTGCCGAATCGATGGAACTCGCCTTGAAAGATTCTACCATAACGCCTATTTTCATGATTTGATTTCTCCTTTTCAGTGTTAATTTTTATATTTTACACGTCGTCTATCGTGCTCTTGAAATGCAGCAAAAAATTGTCCATAAAATATTTCAGTTCTTCGAGGCCGTCGGTGTCAAGCGTTTTGTATATTTCCCCTTCTGCTTTTGAAAACTCGCGGTTTCCCGAATTGGTTTCCTCCACGCATTTTATGTAGGCGCAGAGTTTATCCGCCGCTTTTATTATTTTGTGTTCCGGCGAATCGGGGTTTTCCCCATGCAATATCAACTTCGCATATTTTTCCCGCATTTCGCCGGGAAGCTTTTCCAGCAAATTTTTTTCCGCTTCATGCTCTATCGACTTGTAGGTTTTTTTCATTTCTTCGGTATGATATTTTATCGGAGAGGGCATATCCCCGGTGAATATTTCCGAAATGTCGTGATATATGGCCATAAGCGCGATGTCTTCCGGCTTATACGCCCTGCCGAAATATGTCACGCCGATTTCCGCGAGGGCATGGGCGATTATCGCCACTTCCAAGGAATGCTCCGAGAGGTTCTCCGTCCTGAAATTTCTCATCAGCCCCCAACGGTTTATGTATTTCAGCCGAAACAAAAGCGCAAAAAACATTTAGGTGCCCTCCAAAAACATATATTCGACGCACAGCCCTTCTTTTGCCCCCTGCTTGCCTTTTACCAGCACGAGGCCGGCGGCGGATTGTTTTTTTGCATACAATAAAACGATTTTTTTTGGAGTTATTTTGTGTTCGGCCATAGCGGAAAAAAGGCTTTGCAGGCGGTCCGGCCGATACACCGCATAAAAATCCCCTCCGTTTTTCAGCAGCCGCGCCGCCGTCTTCATCACGTCATATATAGTGCAGGAGATTTCGCGGCGGGATACGTTCTTATGGTCCAAAACGCTCAGTTTCCCGCCAAAACCTCCGACCTCTTCATATTTCAGATACGGCGGGTTCGTGAAAACCATGTCGGCCGAATGCGGCAATATCCTGACATTTCCGCTGTGATGCAGATTGTCGCAGTTTTTAAAGTCGCCGCAAATTATTTTTATTTTTTCGGAAAACCCGTTGTGTTCCACGTTGCGCTCCGCGAGCTTCGCATATATTTCCTGTATCTCGACGGCGCAGATGATCCCCGTTTTCTTGCGTTTGGCCAGAAGCAGCGAAATCGCGCCCGAACCTGTCCCGAGTTCAACCGCGTTTTTGTATTCCCCCATATGCCCGGAGCAGATAAAATCCGCGAGCTTAAAAGCGTCGGTTCCCACAAGCAAACCGTTTTTTATCTGATACAATGTCAAATTTTCGTCTATTTCGTCGCGGCGCAAATCTTCCAAACAATCCATAGCTTCCATAAATAACAATGCATAATGCATAACCGATACTCCATAATTACGCATTATGCATTATGCGGCATGAATCAAATACTATTCCTCCGGCTTCGCCGCGTCATTGGGGCAAACCCCCGCGCATGACCCGCAATCCGTGCAAGCCCCTTTGTCTATTACATATTTGCCGTCCTCTTCTTTGATGCACTCGACCGGGCATTCCGATTCGCAAAGCCCGCACCCCACGCAGTCGTCCGCGTTTATAAAATATGCCATTTTCAATTTCCCCCTTAAATAAATATTTTTCAAGCTAATTATATCATATCGCCAAAAAAAAATCAATAGGATTTTGATAAAAATCTTTCTTCTTCGCTGAATATGCAGCCGCAGTATTTTTGCATGTATACTCCGCTTTCCCGCGCCGTTTTTTGTCCTTGCCAAAAATTTGCCCTGAAGTCCCCGCAAAAAAAATTTATCCCGTGGCTTTCCGAACATTGTTCGCCGATTTCCATTATTTTTTCGCGGTTTTGATACGGGCTGACCAGCAAAGTCGTGGAAAATGCGTCGAAACCGCCCTCTTTCGCCTGTTTCGCGGTTTCTTCGAGCCGAAGGCGGTAACAATAGGCGCAACGGTTTTTTAAGTCGTTTATCGTATTTCGCACAAATTCGGCCAATCCGTAGTAATCGCGGACTATGAGGTTTATGCTGTTTTTTCCGGCGTAATCGGCCAAAGCCTCAAGCCTCGCCCTATACTCCGTGTACGGGTGGATGTTCGCCCCGTACCAAAAGCAGCTTATTTCAAAGCCTCCGCCTATCATGGGCAGCGTCCCCATCAGGCACGGGGCGCAGCATGCGTGCAGCAAAAGTTTCTTTTTCATGATCTATTTTTCTTGCGCTTTTTTGAAAAAAATGTTCCGAGCACGAATTTCGGCAAAGCCATGTAGCGCCCGATGCGCGACGGGCTTTTGAGCAGGTAGTACAGCCATTCGAGGTTTGCCTTGATGAAAATTTTCGGCGCGTACTTTTTTTTGCCTGCGATCACATCGATCGTGCCGCCGAGCCCGATCATGAGTTTGGCGTTTATTCGGCTTTTGTTTGCATATATCCATTTTTCCTGATCCGGGGCCCCAAAACACACGAAAACAACATCGGGGGAAGTGGCGTTTATTTTTTCGATCACGGATTCGCTTTCCTCCCCTGTTTTGCCAAAATAGCCGTTGTTGAAAAAAATTGCGATTTTTTTGTATTTTTCCTCCAAGTTTTTGGCCGCGAGCTCCACTGTTTCCTGCCTCGAACCCAAAAGAAACAGTTTGCCTCCGATTTGATCCAAATAATCCAGCAAAAGATTCGAGAGCGCGAAACCGCCCACTTTTTGCTTCAACGGGTTTTTTAAGATTTTCGAGGCCAGGACGATCCCCGCGCCGTCGGGTATGACCATTTCCGCCGAATTTATTATTTCGAATAAGTTTCCGGTTTTGTCATCGAGGCACATCTGCGTATTTTCGGCGTTTGGCGTGTAGATCGCGTGGTTTTTGTTTCCGGCGATAAAGCTTTTCGCGATCTCAAGCGCTTCGTCCATGGTCACATTCGCGAAATCTATTCCGCGCACGTTTATCGTTTCAAACATCCGAAAATCTCCTGATTGCCCCGGCCACATCGTTCGCGCCGAAAATGCTGGAGCCGGCCACTATCACATTGGCCCCCGCTTCTTTTATTTCCTTCAGGTTTTCCAAGGTCACCCCGCCGTCAACCTCGATGTCGAATTTGCGGTTTTCCTCCGTTTTGATTTTGTACAGTTCGGCAATTTTGCCTAAGGACCCATCGATGAATTTTTGGCCTCCGAAACCGGGTTCCACGCTCATCACCAAAACCATGTCCAATTCGCCCAAAAACGGAACTATCGCGCTTGCCGGGGTGTTGGGCTTTATCGAGATTGAGCATTTTTTGCCGCTTTTTTTTATCAGCTTCATCGTGTTCCAAATTTCCTCCGGGCCCTCGCAGGCCTCGCAGTGAAAAGTTATTATATCCGCCCCGGCCCCGATGAAATCGGGGACATACCTTGCGGGATGGACTATCATGAGATGGACGTCGAACACTATGCCGCAGACCTTGCGTATCGAAGCTATCACGGGTGCGCCGAAGCTGATGTTCTTGACGAAAACCCCGTCCATCACGTCCAAGTGCAGGTAGGCGCATCCGGAGCCGTCCATATATACCTTTTTTATTTCCCTTTCAAGATTCGAAAAATCGCACGCCAAAAGAGAAGGAGCCAAAACAACCATAATAAACCATATTCTTTCTTGAAATCATAATTCATGCGTCAAAATAAAAAGTCCGCATCGCCCGTGAGCATCGCATATATGCCTCTATATGCCGCGCTTGGGTTTTCGCCGAATTTTCCGGAAATCGAGCCGGCCGTCGTTTTGTCTTTCACAAAAAGCGAAATCCGGAGTACATCCCGTTCTTTTTCCCTTATGCTGCATTCGAACCTGTATCCGCCGGCTTCCTCTTTCGTCGAATGCGAGATTTGCGCGCCGGATTTTTTCAAATCCGTATAACGGGCAGCAACCGCCGTGCCCTTGGCTTTCGATGCGGGCAAAATGAGGTGCCCGAGGTTTTCGGCGATCGCCCGCCCGCGCGCGGTTATTGCGTAAAGATCCGGTTCGCTTTTTTCGACGTTGGCGGAATCTATGAGCTTGGAAAATATGTCGGCGAAGTCAAAATACCCCACATATCCGCTCTCGTAAGTCATGTTGGCTATGTCGTCGTAACATAGCCCGTGGCCCACTTGGCCCATCAGGTGCAGTATGAATACTTTTATTTCGTTTTCACGCGTCAAATCGCCGCGCATAACGTCACATCCCTATGATTTTTTTCTCTATTTCCACGGTTTCGCCGTAAAATTCTTCGAAGGTGAGATCGTCGGGTTTGCCTATTTCAGCGGTCAGATATCCGTCCCATCCGATTTTTTTAAGTTCGGGGATTATTTTTTTGTAGTTGACGTCGCCCTCCAGCAGGTTTGGCCAGGTTCCGCCGCTGTTCGGCCCCGAATTGCGCTTGAAATCCTTGATGTGTATGTGGCTTATCCTGTGGCCAAGTATCGAAATCCAATATTCCGACCAAGAAAAAGCCACGGTGTTGCCCACGTCGTAATACGCCGTGATGTATTCGCATTTCAGGCTGTCTATGAAATTCGCCATGTCGAACGGGGACAAAAAGAATGTGTTCCACACGTTTTCGAGCCCCACATCTATTTTGTATTTATCTATCAAGCCCTTTGAGCTTTCCAAAAAATCGAAGCTGTTTTTGTAGGCTTCGGAAATTGAAATGTCCTCGCCTATCCCGCCTGGCACGACCAAAATCCCCGACGCGCCGAGCGCCGCGGCGCAGGAAAGCTGTTTTTCAAGCAGTTTTTTCGACGATTCGCGGCTCTCTTTTTCCGGCGAACCCATATTCGAACTCCACCACAGGGAAGTCGAGATGCTGACTACCGGCAGCCCATGTTTTTCGGAAAGGGCGGCGATTTCGGAAAGTTCGTTGTCGGTGGTATCGAGGGTCAGGGAATGCGCCGAATTTCCCGCTGCGTCCACGTTCAGCTCTATGCCGTCGAAACCCGCTTTTTTGATTTGCGAAAACATATCCTCAAAATTCGTTTTCGAATCTACGGACCATGCGTTTATCGATTTTTTCATTTGCCATAATCTCCTTTTGTTTTCATATTTTTCATATTTTTCTTTTTTTTCGTTGTTCGCCCGGTTATTTCACCGCTTTTACGCAGTATTCCCGGAAAATTTCCATGTATGCCTTGTAATCCCCAAACGACACGCCCGGAGGCGTCTGGTGATCCACCGACGGTATGTAGCGGCTCGATTTCATCACCGGAAGTATGCGTTCAAATTCGCCCCTGATCGCCTCTTTTCCTTTGTTCATCACCATTTTGTCGTAGCCGCCAAGCATGATGAATTCCGGGTATATTTCGCGTATTTTGGCTATGTCCACATTCGCCTGGCGTTCGAGCGGGTAAACGCCGTCGATTCCCGAGCGCATAAACCACGGAACCATCTCGGTAACATCCCCGTCGCTGTCCACCAAAGTTTTAACCCCGTTTTCATGGCAAAAATCGTTTTGGGCCCTGTAGTGGGGCAGCATGAACCTGTCGAAATATTCCTCGGAGATCATGGGGCCGTGGTTGTACGACATATCTTCGGCATAGCCCACGAAATCGGGTTTCATGACTTCAAACAGCGCCGAAAGCGCCCTCATGTTGAAATCGCGGAGATCGGCTGCTATCCTCGCCATCAGCCCGGGATAGTCGTAAAAGGCGAACAAATGCGGCTCAATGCCGAATAATCGCCTGGGGAACCAAAAAAATCCGTCGAGCCATATGCGCACGATTATATCGCCCGCGTCATGCCGGGCTTTGAGGCCTTTCGCCGCGTTTATCAAACCCTCTATCGCCCCCTCGGGGTACATCGCGCCCCTTATGCGCTCGTAATCCCCTTCGTTTTGGATCACGCCGAGCCCGTGCCCGGGAGCGGGAGGAACACGCGGGCTGCACCCCGCGCAGTACAATTCGTCGAGCCCGAAATATTGCAAACTCTGCGCGAAATCGAGGCCGGCGGGAAACCCTTCCCCGAGCCAGCGCGCCATCGTCACATCCCACCACGCCGCCCACTCTATCATGGGCAACCTGTCATCCGGCAGGTTTCCGTTCAAAACCGCCAAAAAACGTTCCCTTGCGGTCATAAAAATCCCCCTTGCTTCTTGTTTTTGTCCGTTTTATCCGTTTTTTATCTATTTTAGCACACTTCAAAACAAAAATCAACATTTTTTACAAAATTTAGCTTGAAATTATTTTTCATTTGTTGTATCATAATACATAATCTCGAAAGAAGGCGAAAAAATGGAGGCGAAAAGCGCCGGAAAGGCAAAAATATGTTTAAAGCGGATCTTTTGCACAGCGATGGGGAACATATCTACAAAAAGCCGAAAATTATCGAAGAAAATGTTTTCGAGGATCTGAAAGTTTCGAAAATCTTCGATTTTTGCGCCCCGCTCAATTTTGACCATGCAAAAAAAGAGGATATAAAGCATACCTTGGAAATTCTCCGGAATCCGTGCACGTTGAAAAAAGACATTCTTTTCAGGCAAGCGATATTCAAAGTTTTTTTGGCTTCGGAAAATCTCGCCAATGATTTGTACAAGGCGTTGGAAGACATAACCATTTTGGAAAAAATAAGGGAAAACTACGATTTCGACTACGGAAACCAGAAGGACGTAGAATATTTGAAATCGGTAAACTATATATTTTTTTTGAAGAACTACAAGCTATATTTGGACAAAATACATTCGGCGATGCAAAAAAGCGGGGCGGATTTTAAAGATTCCGGCCTTAGTGAACTTTTCGCGCAGATAGAACTCGAAAAAAGCGCGATGGAATCTCCCGAAATTGCGGAACCCATGGAAAAATTCCTGTCGTATTTCGCCGGCAAAAAAAACATATCCGGGGAACTGCGCACGCAAAACGGCATTTTCACGAAGTTCAATTTCGACACGGACATAAAAAACATAAAGAGCAGCTATCCCCAAAAAATCCCGTTTTTGGATTTGCTTGCAAGCGTCGAGCAGTATCTCGACGTCTACAGGCCCGAATACGAAATAAAGGAAAAGGGCAGGTCGACCGCCTCCGACGGATCCGAAAACGAAATATACCTGCCCGACAAATACACGAATTTCGAAAAGCATTTCATCCTGCAGCTCATATATGACGAAGAAACCGAAAACGGCGTCGATTTTTCGCCGCTGATAAAAAAAATCATCGAAATCCACGATGCTTTGGATGTCTCGTGCTTTTTTGCCCTTTTCGAACAAATGAAATTTTACAAGACGGTATGCAAAGTCATAAAAATAATCGGCCGCTATTCCGAAAACCCCATATGTTATCCCGAAGTTTGCGAAGAAAGCCCGAAACTGGAAATAAAGGGCATATTCGACCCTGTGATAATTGTCCAGAAGCTGGCGGAATTCCAGGAAAAATACAACACGCGAAACCTGCCCGAAGAAAAAATATCCGGAATCGTCCCAAATGAGTTGTCATTTCGCGACAACAGCCTATACGTCATCACCGGCCCCAACAATGGGGGAAAAACCGCTTTTGTCAGGGCGGCGGGCATATCGGTGATTTTTTTCGGGGCCGGCGCGCCGATATTTGCCGCAGAAGCCGATATGTCGGTTGGGATCAACATCCATTCGCATTTCACCGCGAACGAGACCCATATAAAGGAGAGCGGCAGGCTTCAGGACGAAATAAACCGCCTGAACAAAGTCATGGAAAACTGCGACAATTTCAGTTTCATTGTGTTAAACGAAACATTCGCGGGCACAAACTCGATAAAAGCGCTCGGCCTGTTCGAAGACTTTTTGAAGAGCCTCGAAAAAATCAAGTTTTTTTGCGTGTATGTGACGCATTTCCACAACATCGCTTTTGCCGTGGAAGACAAGCAGGGCGAGCCGCTCTATGGAAAATGCGACAATTTGATCGCGGCAATTGACGGCGGCAACGGCACGCGGACATACAAGATACTCCCCGTAAAGCCTTCGGACACCTCATATTCGAAAGATATAGTGATGAAGCACAATTTGAGCTGGGAACAGCTGAAAACGAATTTAAAGATTGGGGGCGCTCGCAATTGAACAAGTTCTCGATATTATACCGCGACAACTATGCAGGAAAAAGCATTTTTGAATCTGAAGCGGATTTCGAAGTTTCCGAAAAAGGCTACAACTTCCGAAACATCTTGGGCGATTTGAATCTTTCCGAAATAAGCAAATTCACGAACCTTTCCGCCAAAGAGATAAATTACGTGCTGAATATTGCCGCCGATTTCAAAAGCGGCGAAGAAGATTTGACGGTTCGCGCAGAAGTAATAAAGGATTTTTTGACGATAAGGGACTTTTTCCCGAATTTCGAGAGGCAGATGCGCTACTTTGTCGAAGTCAAGGAAAAACTCGCCGACGCGAAGCGCAACATGATGAGGGCTTCGGCCGACGTGCAGAGCGAAACGTCTTTTTTGAACTACAACCGGATAGTTTCAGCCTGCTATTTCTTCTCGCTCACCTACAAAACCGTTTTCCATTTGTACAGGGAGTTCAAATATCCGCAGATTCAAAGCGGAAAACTTCGCGAGCTCGGCGATTTCCTCAGCGATTTGGTCGAAAACAGCGCTTTTGGGCAGCTCGACGAAGAATGCCAAATATTTTGCGACCATGTGAACGAAGGCGTGGCGTTTGACATCGACATAAAGATGAATTCGATTCTGAGGATCATATCGCTCAAACTGCGCGATTTCCGCTATATCAAGCCCGTGCAGGCCGGCTTGTTCTATTCGGTGATGCGCGCCTTGGCCATCGAGGAAAAAACGCAAAAGAACAAACGCATCTACATAGAAAAAACTTTCACCCAGGAAAACCTCATATCCAAAAACGACGACGCTTACCTGAAAGGCACCATCGAGCATCAAATAAACCTGATAGCGCGCAGGCTGGCTTCGGTCTACGAAACCCTCATCGACCTATTTTCCAATCTCTCGGGCGAACTGGTTTTTTACAGATACGCGCTGAATATGATATCCTACATGAAAACGGCGGGGATCTCCTGCTGCATCGCGGAGATTGCGGAAAAAGCGGAAGGGCAGGGCTGTTTCGCGGATTTCGAAGGCCTCTGCGACGTCACTTTGGCGACTTCCTTCAAAGACGCGGAAGCGAGATTCGAAGTGGTCGAAAACGACTGCTCCATAAAGCCCGGCGACAGCACCAATATAATAATCGGAGCCAACCAGAGCGGGAAAACCACATTTTTGCGGGCTTTGGGATCCGCTTTGGTATTTGCGCGCGCGGGGCTCCCGGTACCCGCCGCAAAAGCCAGGCTCAGCTTGTTCAAAAATTTGTACACCCATTTCCAGCGCTACGACGAAGATTTGAAAAACGAGGGGCAGCTGGACACCGAACTTGCCGAAATGGAAAAAATAGTGTATTCGGCAGACAGCGACAGCATGATACTGATGAACGAATCTTTTTCGTCCACCGGGCAAAAAGACGCAAAACAGATAGCCTGCGACGTTTTGTCGGCGCTTGGGCAAATTGGCGCGAAAACGATTTATGTCACGCATTTAACGGATATGCGCGAAAGGCTCCGCGAATCCGGCAATATCGGCGAAGCGGAAAAAGCGAACATAAATTTGTACAAAACCGGCCAGAAAGAGGATGGCAGCCCTTCGTTCAAATTGGAAAAAATTTTGTAATTTCGCACAAATGTTTGACAAAAAAATAAAAATATGATATAATAAAATAAGGAATCGACGAGCATAATGATTATTTTGGGAATAGACCCGGGGCTTGCGACCGTTGGCTACGGCGTTTTGAAATACGAAAAAAACAGATTCACGGCGATAGCCTACGATGCCATTATCACCCCGCCGCACATACCGGTGCACGACCGATTGGTGATGATATACGAAGACCTGCAAAAAATCATAGACTTGCACAAACCCGACGACCTCTCCATAGAAGAACTCTTCTACAACACAAACCAAAAAACCGTGATAGCGGTTTGCGAAGCGAGAGGCGTGATTTTGCTGTGCGCGCGCCAAAACCGGCTGAACATAAGCGAATACACGCCGCTTCAGGTGAAGCAAGCGGTGGTGGGGTACGGGCGCGCGGAAAAAATCCAAGTCCAAACGATGGTGAAAAACATACTCAACCTCGAAAAAATCCCAAAGCCGGACGATGCGGCCGACGCGGTGGCGCTTGCGATCTGCCATGCCCACTCAAAACCCACAAATTCGATTTTTGCCATGTTCAACGCGAAATAAGCTATATAACATTAGGAGTGAAAAAATATGTATTATCACATAGAGGGCATATTGGCATACAAAGACGCCAATTTGGCGGTCATTGACTGCGGCGGGGTGGGCTACAAGCTGAACATAAGCTATACCACTTATTCGAAGCTCCCCGAAACGGGAAGCAAAACAAAATTGTTCGCGCATTTGCTCGTAAAAGATGATGCGCTCGATTTGCTCGGTTTTGGCGATTTGGCCGAAAAGAACGCTTTTCTGATGCTCACTTCGATTTCGGGGATCGGGGCAAAAGTCGCAAGCTCGGTGCTTTCGGTGATGACCCCCGAAAGGTTCGCCTTTGCCGTGGCTTCCGGAGATTACAAGGAAATTTCGGCGGCACACGGGGTCAGCGCGAAAACGGCGCAGAAGATAATCCTCGAGCTGAAAGACAAAATAGACAAAGACAGCGCTTCTTCGGCAAAATCGGGCACAGGCGGGATCGATTATCCGGATTCCGTTTCTCCCGCCGCAGGCAATGTCAGGGGAGATGCGGTAATTGCGCTCATGGCTTTGGGTTTTTCCAGGACGGAAGCGGGCGACGCGCTCAAAAACATCGATTTTTCCAAGCCGCTCGAAGAAATAATCAAACTCGCCCTCCGCAATTTCGCGAAATAGGGAGCTGCCCGCCCGCAGAAGCGCTTGCATATACACAAACCAAGAAGGGATAGTAATATTATATGGATACGGACAAAAACAATGCTGCCGACAATTACGGCGAATACGACGAAGATGAGCGCATGCGCGTGGTTTCGACGAAATATCAGGACGACGACAGCAATGCGGAGCTTTCGCTGAGACCAAAAACCCTGAGGGAATACATAGGCCAGGACAAAGTCAAGGAAAACCTCAAGGTTTTCATCGAAGCGGCAAAAGAAAGAAACGAGAGCCTGGACCACGTTTTGCTGTATGGTCCCCCGGGGCTCGGAAAAACCACTTTGGCTGCAATAATCGCGAACGAGATGGGCGTCACCCTGCGCACCACTTCCGGGCCCGCCATAGAGAGGCCGGGCGATTTGGCCGCGATTTTGACAGGGCTCGCCGACGGCGACGTTATGTTCATCGACGAAATCCACAGGCTGTCGAGGATAGTCGAAGAGGCTTTGTATGCGGCGATGGAGGACTATGTTTTCGACATAGTGATCGGCAAGGGGCCATCTGCCAGGAGCATACGGATCGATTTGCCGAAATTCACCCTCGTGGGCGCAACCACGAGGGCAGGCCAGCTCTCCTCCCCGCTGCGCGACAGGTTCGGCATCATACAAAGGCTCGATTTGTACACAAAAGAGCAGCTTGTCATAATTGCCAAGCGAAGCGCGGCAGTTTTGGGAATGGAAATCGACGAGAGCGGCGCGTCCGAAATCGCATCCCGCTCCAGGGGAACCCCGCGCGTGGCCAACAGGATACTAAAAAGGGTGCGCGACTTCGCACAGGTCAGGGCGCACGGGATTATCGACAGCGAAGTCGCCGACTTGGCGCTCACCATGCTCGAAATCGACAAGCTCGGCCTCGATTCCACGGACAGGAAGATGCTCGAAGCCGTCATCAAATTTTTCGACGGCGGCCCGGTGGGCCTCGACACTCTGGCGGCGACGATAAACGAAGAAGCCATAACTTTGGAAGACGCGGTGGAGCCGTTTCTTCTGCAAATCGGATTTTTGAACCGGACCCCGCGCGGCAGATGCGCCACAAGGGGGGCTTACGAACATTTGCAGATGGAATACAGGGCAAACCTGTACAACCAAATATCGCTCGACGACATCGATTGAAAATCAAATGATATACGAAAAAAATTGGGAAGATTACGCCCTGATCGACGCTTCCGGCAAAAACAGGCTGGAGCGCTGGGGCAGGTACATATTGGTGCGCCCGGATCCGCAAGCCATATGGTCACAAAAAAACAGCGATCTTTGGGATATGGCCGATGCCGTGTACAGGCGCTCGCCGAGCGGCGGCGGCGCGTGGGAGCAAAAAAAAAGGCTGCCGGGGAAATGGATCATCGGATACGGGCCGCTCGGCATAAGTTTCGAGGTTTCGCCAATGGGCTTTAAGCATATGGGCGTTTTTCCCGAACAAGCGGCCAATTGGAATTACGCGAATGAAACCATAACAAAGGCGGGGCGGAAAATAAGCGCCCTCAACCTTTTCGCCTATACGGGCGGAGCCACGCTTGCCTGCGCGAAGGCGGGGGCGAGCGTTTGCCACGTGGATGCGCAAAAAAACATAATAAACATGGCAAAACGCAATGCGGAGCTGTCCGGGCTCGAAAATGCGGATATCAGGTATATTTCCGACGATTGCGCCGGATTTGTGGCCCGCGAAGCCAGACGGGGCAAAAAATACGATGCGGTGATCTTGGATCCGCCTTCATACGGCAGGGGCGCAAACGGCGAGATGTGGAAAATCGAGGACGATTTGTTTGGCCTTCTCAAGCTGATTGGAAACATATTGTCCGACGATCCGCTGTTTGTGCTGGTGAACCTGTACACGGCGGGGCTCGCGCCTTCGTGCGCGGGCTACATGTTATCGCTTGTGTTTGCAAAACGATTTGGGGGCAGCGTCGAATCCGACGAAATCGGCATACTAACCGAAAGCGCAAAAGCCCCGTTTCCCTGCGGGGCTTTTGCGAGGTGGAGCAAATAAACCCCCAATTTTACATTTATCGGGTAAAAATGGCATTCCCGCGATTAACCGTTGGATTCGACGGCATCTAATATTTTGTCGAGCATTTTTTGTTTTGCGTCCGCGTTTTTTTCGAAATAAGAAGCATAATCTGTATTTTTTTTCTGCAGCAAATCGCGTATTCCCCCGATATATATTTCGTAATTTATATCCAAATCGTACACGCAGCCGCTGTATATGATATCAAGCATTTCGATGGATTCCTCGTCCCGGGTCAGTTTCACATTCATAAGAACGTCATAGAACGCCGGGACGCAGTATTTATACGATTCCGCAGACAGAGCCTCTATTATAACCCCCTCTTTTTCCGGATCATTTACAGTCGATGGTATGGCCATAAACCCGTTCCAAGACAAATTGATGTATTTTTCCTGGATTTCGTCGTATTTGGGCCACGGCAGAATGCCGTAATCCACTTCGCTGTCCCTGTATCTGACAGCTTGGGGAAGCGGGTCGAAATGGAACAGAACGCGGCCCGTAGACATCGGAAGGGCGGATATGTACTGGTCGCCCATCGCCCCGTAGGGAAATGTGAAAGTTATCGTTTTGTCGTTTATCAGGGCATCATATTTTTCGAGTATGCTGTGCATCTTTTCGATTTCGGCGTTTATCACAAGGCGCCCGTCATCGTCCTTTGCGACGCCCTTCACATTGCAGGAAGGTCCGATCGAATGGAAATACCAGTCAAACTGCGTCACAAGGCCGTACTGGTCCTGATCTGTCCATTGACCGTCCCCGTCCAAATCTTTCGCCACAACTTTCGCCATTTCATGCATTTTGTCTATGGTCCATTGACCGCTGCGAACTAATGCATACGGATTTTCGAGCCCGTAATCGGCGACCATGCCTTTATTGAAAAAAACGGCATTGGGTTCGGGGATTATGAAATCAGACACGGCGAAATACAATTTGCCGCGTATGGAGAGAGTTTCTGTGGCGTCCCGGTTCCACCACGGCTTCGAGAAATTGATCGCGGGGATTGCATTCCAGTCCAATACATAATTTTCGGTCATAAGCGGAACAAGCCCGCCGCAGTGCGTGAGAGCCAAATCGTATTCATGGGAACCGGCTTTCACGGTGTTTCCGATGGCGCTTATAATTTCCATTCCGCTGGCCCATCCGAGGTTGATCGGCGCTATTTCGATATTGAACCTTTCCTCGGTGTGTTTTTGCCTGTAATATATCGCGTCGTTCATCGCTTCGCCGATTTCCTCGTCAGCGAACTGGTACCGCTGATATGAAGACCAGTCGATGTATATGATCGCAAATTTTTCTCCCCCGTAATCTTTTTCCGGCAAATCATCAGCCACAGCCAAACGCGGATCCAAATCGCCCGAATCGAATTTTGTGTCCTCATCTGCGCCGTCTTGTTTTTCGGGATTTTTTGCATCTTGTTTCGCATTTTCGCATGAAGGCAAGAAAATCGCAAATACCGCGGCAAAACACAACGCCCAAACCATCGTTTTCCTGAATTTTTTCGCTTTCATAAATAAAACTCCAATCTGTGTTTCAAATAAAATGGGGCAAATAATCTTTGTGCGTTTCCAATATGCAATCCGCTATTTTTTCGGCAGTTTGCCTGTTTGCCGCCACCAAATCGGCCATTAGCGCTTGAATTACCATGTTCCTGTCGCCGCTCAGCGACGCTTCCACGGTCAAAGCGTGCGAGGCGACGACGCGTTGCAAAATGGCGTTGATCCCCGCGGGCATTTCTCCGCAATTGTACGGGTGGAACCCCGAACCGTTCACAAGGGCGGTCACTTCCAGCACAGCGTCTGAGGGAAGGTTCAAAACGATTCCGTTGTTGGGAAGGTTTACCGTCCGCTCCACGGCTTTGCCGCTGCCTAACGCCGCCATGACCACATCGATAAACAAGTCTTCGTCGCGGAACGTGCAACCCGCCGCAGTTTCTTCGGGCAGCACCGTCAATGGTTTGCGCCCATATGCCTGCGCCTCCATTTCCTCGCATACATCGTCCCAGTACCTCGCGTACCGTTCGAAATCATGCCCCCCGTCCACGCCGAACGTCTTTCCGTAATATGCGCCTTTGGCCTGCGTCGGCGGCATGAATTCGCATATATGGCCGTCTCCCACCGCCGGGAACGCCCCGAAAGTTTCAAACAGTTCCCATGTGAATTGGCCCCCCACGCGTTTTGCCTCGTCATTCGCCATCGCCTCACGGACCCGGTTCCATGCGCTTTTGCCGTTGTGCGTAAACTGCGTGATCCATGTGAAATGGTTGACCCCAACCGCTTTGCTCCACGTTTCTTCAAAAGGCGCGCCTATCACATTGGCAAGCTGACGCTGTATGTCCGTCACCCCGTAACACAACCCGATAGTTTTTGTTTTGCTGTATTTGTTCAGCGCCCAGCAATTTACAGACATGGGATTGGTGAAGTTCACAAACAACGCGTTTGGACACAGTTTTTCCATATCCGACGCCACCTCCAGCAGCACGGGGATTGTCCTCATGGCTCTTGACAGGCCGCCCGCCCCGAATGTATCGCCCGTGCTTTGATATATGTCGAACTGGCGGAACATGAACACGTCCTGTTCCCACGCTTTTCTGCCCCCTACCCCTATTGTCGAAACAACGACGTCCGCGCCGCCCAACACGTCAAGCCGGTTTGTCGAACCGACGATTTTCACGCCGGCTTTGTAATGTTCCGTCAGCCTGCGCCCCAAATTCAAAGCTATATCCAAGCACTTTCCGTCGATGTCAACCATGCGGAGCTCCCAATCGCCGCCGTACTTTATGACGCTTTCAACAATGCCTTTGGTAAAATACGTGCTGCCCACGCCGAGCATTACGATCGACTTCATCATTATGCACCGTCCCTTTAAAATAATTTCATATAGATAGAATGATAGCATATATGAAAATTTTTGTCAACAACAAATCTGTTTTTGCGGAGGATTATATGTATAACGGGATAAAATTCACAAAAAATTCTGAAATCGAAAGCATTGCCGAAACTTCGTTTTGCATTTTGGATGAATGCGGCGTATCTGTGGAACATGAAAAACTCGCCAAACTCATCTGCAAATACAATCCAACAAACATTCGATTTTCCGGAAACAGAATATATGTAAAAGCCGGTTTTGCGCGCGATTATTTCAATTCGTTTTGTGGCGCGGGCATGAGCTCAAATCACCCCCGCATATCGGCGGCGGCGGAGATATATAACGGGCCGTATCTTGATCCATATGACGGAACCTTCAAAGAATGGACCCAAGAGAGGCTTCTCGCCTATATAAAACTCGCGAAAAATTTGCCGCACATAGAATCCGCATCAATGCTCGGATGTCCCATAAGCGGCATTCCGCCGCGGCAAATACCTCTGATGGAAAAGCTGTACTCGTTCAAATACGGAATGGCGAATCCGTCTTCCATATGGGATACGTCTCTTTGCCGGGCGATTTATGAAATATGGGAAATATATGCAAATGAACGCGGCGCGAACATATCCGATGTGTTTTGCGGCACGGTCTATTTAGTGTCCCCCCTCAAAATGGGGCATATAGAATCCGAGCAAATACTTTGGTTTAGAGATCGCGGGCTGAAAGTCGGCGTCGGCAATATGCCGACCCTCGGGCTTAGCGCACCTATCTCCCCGGCTGGCGGCATAGCGCTAAATATCGCCGAGCAGCTGTTTTTGTCGATTATGCGGGCGGCGCTGCATGGGGATAAATATTTTTGCCTGACTTGCGGAATATCCGTTTTGGACATGCGCACCTGCGCTTTCCAATACGGCCGCCCCGAACGACTTTTGATGAACAATGCGATAACGGACATCGCCCGTTATTATAATATCCCATGCTGGACGAGCGGCGGGCTGTCTGACGCGAAAGTGCCCTCTTATGAAGCGGGCGCGCAAAAAATAAGTGCGGCGATCATGAATATGATGAAAGGCCAGAATGGATATATCGCCGCAGGGCTGCTTTCGGTGGACGAAGTTCATTCCCCGGCGCAAATGGTTTTGGACAACGAAGCTTCCGGATATTTGAAACGGATATTTCAGGGGTTCGCCGTCGAAAAGTCCGACCTCGCCCTTGAAACGACGAGGGAATGCGCCGAAAAAAACGCGCTCTTCGTCGAGCAGCCGCATACGGCTGAAAACGCGCGGAACTGCATATGGGAACCGGCTGTATTTTCGCGCGAAACATTTGGCAGCTGGAATGGCAAAAATGATTATGACAGGGCGCGGGAAGCGGCGATTGCGATAATGGAAGGGCCCGCCTTAAAATCTCAGATAAGCGAAGAGTGCGAAAACCGCATTTTAAAGATTATCGATAACTGCAAATAACAATGTATTTAAAATGGAGGGATACTGCCATGAAAATGAAAAAAGCGATATTTCTAGCCTTCGTCGCAGCAATCGCAATGACATGCTTTTTCAGCTGTGCGAACGAAGACAAAAAAAACGATGCATCGTCGACGGCCACAGATCCTGCGGCGATTTCGGAAAGCGAAAATATATACGGCGAAACGATGGAAAACATATGGGATATTATTCCGGCGGAAGATTTCGGAGGATATGAGTTCAATTTCATAAAAATCGAAAACGACCTATGGGCGACTTCCGACGTTATTGTCGAAAAAGAAACCGGAAACGGCATTTTGGACGAAATGTACAGGAGAAACAAAAAAATCGAGGAAAAATACAATATACGCCTAACCGAAACCGTGCGCGACGACCCGTATCAGACTCTAAAAAAAAGCGTGACGGCGGGAGATTTTGAATTTGACGCAATTTATGACCGGACGAACAACCTTGCGGCAATATCTTCACAAGCGATCTTGCATAATCTGCCCGATGTGCCAAATATCGAATTGAATAACCCTTGGTGGGACTCTTCCTGCATAAAAGATCTTTCGATATCCGGCAAACTGTATTTTGTTACAGGAGAGGCGAACCTGCATTACAACGACGACACATGGATTTTGATGTTCAACAAAAATATGATGCGCGACTTGGGCCTCGAAAATCTTTATCGGCTGGTTCTTGACGGCAAGTGGACATTAGATAAATTTTACGATATGATGACCGCCGCGAGCGCGGATTTAAACGGAAACGGGGAACCTGATTTTGACGACCGTTTTGGTTTGTTGTCCCATTTGGATGTATATCCCGCTTTTTTATTCGGCGCCGACGAAAGATTATTTTCCAAAAACAGCGCGGATTTGCCCGTCATCGAGTTAAACGGCTCGAATTTCGCGTCCAAATTCATAAAAGTGTGCGAAATGCTGTCCGATAAAAACATGACGGCGATATGGCAAAGGGACAGCTATATTTTTTTGGGCGGCGACGAATGGACATGGCAAAATATATTTTTTGAAGGCAGGGCGTTATTGTTCGCCGAAGTTCTGGGAACGCTCCATTTGTCGAACATGAGGAACATGCAGGAAAATTTCGGATTGCTCCCGGTTCCGAAATATGACGAAAATCAAGCTGACTATATCAGCACAGTATTGGCGTCAACTTTGGCGCTCGGGGTTCCTTCCAACGCGGAAAACCCGGAAAGGACCGGGCTTATCTTGGAAGCGTTGTCCGCAGAGTCTTACAGCAGCGTCATACCCGTTTATTACGACGTGGCCCTGCAGTACAAACTCACGCGGGACGAAGAATCGGTAAAAATGCTCGACATCATAAGAAAAGTCCGAAGATACGACCTCGGTTCGGTGTACGGTTTCGGCAGCGTGGCTTTCGACACGGCCAATATGATGATGAAAAACGATCAGAATATAGCGTCATATGTCGAAAAGGCGCAAAGCAAGGCGGAAAAATCAATCAATGCGATAATAGGGGCTTACGAGAATTGAAAACAATCCGAAAGCCGGGGGCGATCTCAATTTGTTTGCTATCAGCCAAGTTCAACCGCCGACGGTTTCGTAAGGCCAGTCGAAAATGCCTCCAAAGTCATATACATTCGTATAGCCCATTTCTGCCAGTTCCCTTGCGGCATTCTCGCTTCTGCGGCCGCTCCGGCAATATACGAGGATTACGGCATTCTTATCCGGCAATTCCAATTCGGCGCGCTTTGTTATTTCGTAATCCGGCAGGAGCATTGCCCCGCCGATCCGATTTTCCCTGTATTCTTCTTCCGTCCGCACGTCAAGCAGTATATAACTTTCGGACGATTCCATCATTTCCCGCGCTTCTTCTGCGGATATTTTGCGGTAAACGCCTTCAGCGGACATTTTGGCCGAATCATCCGACGCGTCTTCAATCGGCAAAGCGGGATTTTTGTCCGCATTTGCTCCGCAGGAACGCAAAAACATTATACAAACCACCAATAAAAAGATATTTTTGCCCATATGATAAAATCCTCAAAATCGATATCCGTCATCAGTTTTCGCAAACATGCAAAGGGGATACTCCCATTTTGAGCATCCCACATTGCAGCTAAGCATAGCAATCGCTTGCTTTTTTATTTAACCCGGTTTTTTTTGGAAACCCTATAGTTCAACGCTAATGCAGCCGCGCAGAAAACCACGACGGCGAAAATCACCGAAGCATCGCCCGTCACAGGGGCCACAGGAGCCGGAGCCGGTTCTGCGGGAGCCTGGGCTGCGGGGGCTTCCGTCGGCGCCGCTTCCGGTTCTTCAACCGCTTCGGGGGCGGGCGCTATGCCCGCAAGCGCGCTTACAAGGGTGAATTGCTGCCAATTGTCTAAACTTCCGTCGGCTCTCGCACCGCCTTCGGTTATTCCGTATCTGACCTGGCCGCCGTTGTCGCCTTCATAATCGAGGGTGTTGAAATTGTATATGACCTTGTCCCCGGCTTTTCTCGGGTATGTCATATCCCACTGGTCGTGCCCGCCCGCGGCGGTGCCGTTTAAAACAAGCCAGGGAGCCATCACTTCGATCGTCCATGTGTCGCCGTTTCTCGAGCCGCCGATCACGAATCCGTCGTATACGGCGGGCATCGCGTCGATGCTGTCCCCGTCGAATGGGTCGTAAGCCCAAGTGAACGGCTTCACGCCGTCCGCGTATTCGCAGTAAAAATCAGTCCAAATGCACGCCGCCCCATATGTCGAGCTGTCGGCATCCTTGCCCGCAGTCTGCGAATAATCTCCCGATGGGTTTATAAACAGCTGTATTCCGTCGCCTCGAATCGAATTGTCCCTTGTGTCCATTCCCGATTCCATCTTTTTGGGCGTGGGCGTTATGTCGCCCTTGCAGACCACCGCAAAATAGAAGTTTTCCTCGTCCCACATCGTATAAAAATCGTATGTCGGGTAATAGTCGTCGGCAAGACTGGACGCAGTGGTTATGAAAGGCGGGTCTTGCGCATCGAGATGAAAGTGCCACGCGCCTTGCCATTCGTCGGCGTTGAAGTTGCCGTCGATGACCGGCGGGGTCTGCGCATAGGGTACATCCGTCGGCAATGGGTCGTAGGCATATGACGGAAAAATTGCCAAATTAACAAGCAATGCTGCAAATAAAAGGTAAATTGCCGCTTTTTTCATTGTGAATATCCTCCCTGCAAAATTTGAATTTTTTTCGCGCACCTATATGATAGCATATAAAAACTCATTTGTCAATAGTTTTGTCAAAAATTAGCCCTTGAATTGTTTTTCGCCCGATCATTCAATTTCGAGCATAGCGTCGATCTTTTTTTGTATCGCCTTGAGCTGGGAGGCTTCCTGCTTTTCGTATGTCGAGACAAAATCCCTCTTCTTCTGGTTCATGGTGCTGACCCACATATCATGAAAACCGCCGCCCATCACATAAGCCGGATCGAAAACTTTGCTGTCGAAGAGTATTTTGAGCATTTCCACCGATTCTTCGTCCCTGACGAGTTTCACGTTCAGCACCACGTCGTAGTAGACCGGGAGTATGTCTTTGTAGGAAAGATAGGAAAGCTCCTCGATGATCATGCCCGTCCATTCCGGGTTTGGCAGCATGAGCGGTATGCTCATCATCGAAGCGTGCCCGTCCACGTAGGAATAGTATCTCTCCTGGGTGGTTTCGTATTTCGGGAACGGAACTATGCCGAAATCGAATTCGGTGTTGCGCAGCTCGTTGACGCGGCAGAGCTGGTTGCCGTAAAAAACGCCCTGCGAATTGGCGAACATCCCGATTGTGTCCCCCGTGAACCACCAGAGTTCCTTGCTGTACGAATTTTCGCTGTTCATTATATCGTAGGTTTTGTCGTAAATGTCGAGAGTCCTGGAGTTTATCATATCGAGTACGGGTATGTCGTTTTCGTCTTTTTTCATTATGTGGCCTCCGCCCGCCCACAAAAATTGCACGGCGGCGGTGCAGATATACCCGTAGCGATCTTTGTCGGTCATCTTGCCGTCGCCGTCGAGGTCGGTGGTGCCGAATTTTATGAGTTCCGAAAATTTGTCGAAAGTCCAGTTGTTGTTTTTGACCAGTTCATAAGGATCTTCGATTCCGTAATCTTTTGTCAGCTGTTTGTTGAAAAATATGCAGTAGAGATTTTCGTTCGTGGAGAAGCTCAAATCGCTCAGCCCCATGTACAGCTTGTGGCCCACAGAGCAGCCGTCGTTTGCCCCTTTGTTCCAATACGGCTTTTTCACGTCGATGTTCGGGAATGCCGCTATGTCGTAGAAAACCCCTTTTGTCGCGCTGTTTATCCCGTACATCATGTGCGTCATGAGCAAATCATAGGATTTGTCGCCTGATTTTACATTCTTTTCGACGATGTCGTTGGCCTGGGTTTCGCTGGTGGCCTCCAAAAACACGTCCATTTCAAATTTGCAGTTGTACTTTTCCTCGAGCGACGTGTTTCTTTTGTACACCGCATCGTTTATCAAATCCCCGGTTTCCGTTTCAGCCACAAGGTCGCGGGTGTGCACGGGATAAGGGTGGTAATACGCGTCGTCGTCGCGGGTTCCGAACTTGAATTCATATCCGCCCATGTCCACAGGTTCGAAATTTGGCTTGTACTGCTCTTTTTCGTCGGCGGCAGCCGCCCCCGAATCGCCCGGATCATCGTTTTGGGTTTCTTTTTGCTCGTTTGGCCCGCTTGTTTTCGCGTCTCCGCAGGAGAAAATCGCCATAGCCGCCATCAGCGCGGCAAGCAAAAGAAAAATTGTTTTCCTTTGTTTCATTTTTGTCGGTTTCCTTTCTTTAATTTCTTCAATTACATTTGTTTACCCTAAAATTCACCGTGATTTTGCCTTCATTCTTCATTTCTTTTTCTGTCAGCTGCAATCTGTACAAATAATCCTGCCTCCACTCGCCTCTGAGCCTTGCGTCCGTGAGCTCTATTTCCTCGACGCCCGCGTCAAAATCCGCGCTTTCGAAAAACATTTCCGCATTTTCGCCCAAAAGGATTTTATCTCCGCAAATCGTCGGCCGGTTGGCGCACATAAGATTGTAGACAAGCGGCGCCTCGCATCGCTTCAGGCTGTATCTATCCCGCACTGAAAGCGATTTCCCGTGTTCGAAAACAAATTCCCGCACATATGATTCGATTTTTGCGTCTTCGGGATATGCGCCTTTCAGCTGCATCGACAGCGTGGTGACATTGTTTTCATGCGCATATTTCACTTGGTCGGCTCCTTTTGGCCCCGCCGTCTGGTCATGGCCGTTTATCGTCGGCAAATTGTGGTGGCATGACTGCATCGTCCATATGTCGTAGCGCCGGGGGCTAAACGTCTTTTTTGTATATGTTTCCACCCCTGCATCGACCACGACGGGTTTTCCGCCGGAATACAATATGAAATGGCCCACGTCGTTGTGGTTGTGGCTTTCGGCGTTGTTCCCGCCTTTCGCCGCCACGAAAATCCCCGCCTTAGTTCTCTCGCTGTCCCTTGCCGTCAATATTTGCGTTTCGGCGAACCAGTGCACTTTCGGCGGCGCGAATTTTTTGCCGGCATATTCTTCTTTCTGAAACATCGATTTTATATTCCTGTATACGGTATGATACCCCAAGGCGCGCGTTTTGCTTGAATCTGAAAGCATTTCGCTTGCAAAACCCATCAAATTTTCGTCTTTTATAGCTTCGCCGACCCGCATAAGCAGTTTTGCCGGCGCGCCCACGCGAACCGGGCAATCGGCGAAATTCACGAAATAGTCCGCATCTATGTGCACCCTGTAGATATAGCGGGCCATGTTTTTTATGAGTTCGTCATCGTAAACGCCAATATCCCCGCCGATCATATCCGAAAGCGTTTCCAAATAATCGAACATGGAAGCCCCGGCCACGCCAAAATATGACGGCCCTTCGTCGCAGGCGCCATCGGGTTTGTAGCCGTTTATGAAGGCATCTATGCTTTTTGCCGTTTTTTCGACGCCTTGGACCAAACGCGCCGAATCTTTTTCAAAAACCGCGAAAGCGAGCAATATGTTCGAATTTATCCACGGGTTCCAGTTGTTCACGGGCTGCCCGTCAAACCCCGACCAGTTATACGAATAATTCAAATACGGGGAAATGATCCGCTTTTCGATTTCGAGTTCCATCCTGCGTTTGACGATGGGCGAGGCTTTGGCGATAATTTCGCCGAGCAAATGATATGCGATCGATATCGCCGCCCCCGTTTCGGCGGAAAACAAGTCTATGTAAACGCGCTTTTCGACGTCCGGTAGTTCGCCTCCGTCGTTGTGCGCGGGGACTACCCACGAAGTTTCCTCGCATATGGCCCAAAGCAAATCGATTATCGGGTCTATGTATTCGCCCTTTGCCTGCACGCATTCGGCTATTGCAAGCGCCATCAAATCCGCGCGCCTTTGAAAATATACGGATTCATATTTCGACCTGTCGCCAATCCGCGCAAAATCCATGTACAAAGTCGCGGGCAAGGCGATGTGCCGCTTGCCTTTCAATTCGTCGGCAGTTTCCCGGAAATATCGTTTGGCGCTTTCGGGCAGGTTTTCCCACGATTCCCGGTTTTCGAATGCGGGTATCGAGCCCAGCCCGCAATTTTCCGATAAATTTTTTGCGAGATTCTTTTTTTGCATTAATTCGTGTAACATAAAGTGCCCCCCCGTAAATTGTTGATGATGGTTGGAAAACGGCCAAAACGGCTCTAAACGCCAAAATACATCGCATCGATGTTTTCAACCGGGATTTCGCCTATCATGTCCTGGTCAGGGCCTATGACAAGCCCGGACGGCCCGAGCGCCCCGACGATATTTTTTACCTGCGCCGCCACTTCCTCCGGCTTTCCGAAAGGGAGCGTGGTCTGCGTCGAAACGGCCCCGTGAAAACATATCTTCCCCTTGTACTTGGCGGATAAAACCTCCGGCGACATTTTGAAGGCGTCGGCCTGCACCGGGTCGAGCATATCCACCCCGATTTCTATGAGATCGGGGATTATGTCAAAAACCGCCCCGCACGTGTGGAACATCGCCGTGCCGACGTATTTTTTCGCGCTTTCCACTATGCGCCGCATATTTTCCTTGAAAAATTTTTGGTAATGTTCCCTCGAAATGAACATCGAGCTTTGGGTTCCGAAATCAGAGCCGAAATAGTATATGTCGATGTATTTTCCGCAAGCTTTCAGATAGGCTTCGTTCCACGATATGTACATATCCGTCACCCGCGAAATCAACGCGCGCGCAAGTTTCGGCTCGTCGCAGAGTGCGCACAGAAAGCGTTCCTCGCCCAAAAGGGCTCGGGACTGCGTGAACAGCGAGGCCCACACCCCGCCGACCACCGCCCGCCCCGATGCGGCCGCATTCTGGGCGTGCTTTATGCTGAGTTCGACGTTGACGATGCCGCTATCCGGGAAGGGGAACGCCTCTATGCGGCTTATGTCGCCGATTTCCCCGAAAACGGGCTTGATTATCGCATCTGTGGAATATGTGCCGTTTGAGGCCGTCCGGTGGAGGTTTCCGAACATATCGTAATGGCAGTCCTTCATATCGCACGGCTTTGTTTCGACGCTGTTGTACGCGACGCCAATATGCTGCGTGTCTATGCCGTAATAATCGTAAAGCGAGCAAATATCTTTTAGCCCCTTTGCTTTCATCAATGCTTTTGCGACAGAGGCGTCCGCCCGGAAAAGCCGCGGCGGGCGGTCGATTTCTTCGTCCATTCGCGCCGATTTCAAAACCCTTTCGCGGGAAGGAAGCGATTTTGCGTTTTTCAAGTTGTTTGCCCCCCCTTTTAGTTTTGGATTACCCTGTCCACGACCAATTTGCGGAAATCCTTGGAAAGCGTGCAAAAATACACCGAAAATCCCGTTATGCGCACCACCATGTCGGGATATTTTTCCGGGTGTTCGTAAGCGTCCATCAATTTGTCTCGGTCGATTATGTTGATGTTGACCAGCGACCCGCCCAAATCGTTGCAATAGGTCATCAGGAAATTGGTTATGTTTTCAATGCCCTGATCCCCCGCGGCCAAAGCGGGGTCGATTTCAAGCTGGATCGGGGCGGTGTTGCCCCAGCACGGCTGCACCGAAGCCACCGCTATTCCCATCGCCGTCAAGGCGCCGGATTCGCGGAAACCCGGTTCGGGGTTGGCGCCGTGCGTGATCGGCTCGCCGCTTCTGCGGCCGTTTGGCGTCGCCATGACCGATTTTCCCATTCCTATCGTGTTCGCCCACGAAAAAAGTCCCGGTATGCAGTTATATCCATCGGGAGTATTCGATTTTTTTGTATGGAAGACCAGCATGTCGGACAAGCGTTTCGCGTTTTCGTCGGCTTTCGTGCCGCCGTAGCCGTAGTGCGGCGTGTTGCGCAGATACATCCTCATAGGCTCGCGCCCCTCCCAATTGTCCGCAAGTGCGCTTTCGATTTCTTTCCAAGTAAATTTGCCCTCGTCTTCGACCGCCTTTTTCAGCGCGGCGAAACTGTCCGCGACAGTGCCTAAGGCGCAGAAATCTATCCCGAAATTGTAATAGTCCACGCTGCCGTGGGAAATGTCAAAACCTTTCTCGATGGGGCCGTGGCACATGAAGTCGAGCGCCAGTTCCGGTTTTGTCAAATACGAATATTTCACATGCAAGTCGATGGATTGTTTTATCACATCCACCGCTATGCCCAGATGGCGTTCGAATATCTCCCAGAGTTTATCCACCGACGGCCCGCCGCTTTCCATCATTTCCAAAAAAGCCACTTCGAACACTTTTGCCATATTCACCTTTACGGTGTCGTTGAGCGTGTATTCGGTTCCCGGCAATGCGCACCAATTGCAGCCCGTCTTGTAGCGCATTCGGGCCAGTTCTTCCGGATATCCGTTTTTCATGAATCCCTCGACCATGCAGCGGTCTCCGATATAGGCAGGATTGCCGCATTTGTCCTCGAACATATATTTGACGCTGTGGCGCACGAATTCGCGGTCGATGCCCTCGTGTATGCGCAGGCAAAGCGCCGTGGGGATTTTCAGCCAGTGGCTCGCTTCGATGGCTATCCAGGATATGCGGTTCGTCCGATCGGAACCGTCGGGCCATGTGCCCCCTATTTCGAAATATTGCGTGTCTTTTACGAGCAGGCAGGCGATATGGTAAGTGGCTTCTTCTTCGTCGAGGGTGCCTGCGGCGATTTCCTTGTCGAAATAGGGTTTCAGCAAGATGTCCAAGGCGCCCCCTGCGCCGGATCCGTTGTAGACGCAGGTTTCCAAGAGAAACCACGAAAGCCACTGGCAGGCTTCTAAAAAAGTCTCCGGCGCGTCGTCCATGAGCTTGAAATTCATTGCGGCCATGCGAGCAAGATTCGCCTTGAGATCCGGGTCGGTCTCTTTTTGCGCCGCTTCTTTTGCTGCTTGGGCATTGTGTCGGATCCATTGCCGGATCCCTAAGACCACTTTTTCCTCCGCTTTCAAAAACGCGGACTTTTCGGGGTCGTTTTTGTGGATTTCCTGGTAATTGCGGATTTTTTCCAATATGCCCTTGTAGCCAAGCTCAAATCCGATTCCTCCCGCGTCATGATGGAAATGGTGGGCGCCCCTTACGCCGGGAACCAAATCATATTTGCCGTGGAGCACGCGGAGTTCCGGGTAGTCGTGTTCCGGCGGCCACAAAGTCCTGCCGAACCATTCCAATTTTGTCATGTATGCGCCGGCGAGCGAACTGTACGGGTCGATGTATGCAGGGTGGGAATCCAACAAATCGTAAAAAACGTCCGCCCACTCCGCCGCCCCGCGTATGGTCTGGTCTTCGTGGATTGATTTGGGTTCCCATTGCCAAGTGTCGGGCGGCACAACAAATCCCTTGTCGTCCGTGTTGAAAAAACCCGGGCTCTTGTATTTTTCCAGCTTCTTTTGCGTCTCCGCTTCTTTCTTTTGCCTCAAGATGTCCACTTTTTCGCGATAACTTAATGACATAACAATTTTCCCCTCAAAATAATATTTGGCTGCCATATTTACCGGTTTGCGTCACATGTAAACCCATGTGGAATATTCCCTGCGGTTTTCCCATGTGCCCATTTCCTGCGTGATTTCGCGGTATATCTTGTCGGAACGGCTGTTTCGCGCGGATCTGCGCCCCCCGCTCCCGGAATTCATCGTGCCTCCGGCGTTTACGTGGGGCAGCTGCCGCACGGACAAATCGATTTCGGCCGTTTCCACGCCGAAATCCGATGACTGGTCGATTTTGGCAAGGCATTCCCCTTTGGTGTCGAGTATATATGACGAGCTGTTGAGTTGCGCGCACACGATATACACGTTGTTGTCGATGGCCCTCGCCGGAAGCAATTTCTCCTCATACCCGGCTGCGGGGAACAGTATGACCTCCGCGCCTTTCAAGGCGAGAAGCCTCGCGCATTCGCCATACCAGCAGTCATAGCATATCATCACGCCGACCCTGCCGAAATCGAGGTCGAAGACGGGAAAATCGTCGCCCGGGGTCGTCCCGTTGAACATCGTTTCGGGCCAGTACAGATGCACTTTGCGGTAAGCCCCGACGTATTCGCCATTGCGGTCAAATATGACGCAGGTGTTGTACGTGGTGCCGTCTTCGGCGAGTTCGAGGATCCCCGCCGCGATGTTTATTTCGTGTTTTTTTGCCTGATCGGATAAAAATTGGCAAAATTCGCCGCCTGGGACTTTTTCCGCCGCGGAAACGGCTTCCGCCGAATAGTCGTAATAGGAAGCGAATTCCGGCAACACGATGATGTCCGATTTTTCCGCCGCCGCCTTTTCGACAAGAATCTTCGCCTTTTTTCTGTGGTCTTCTTTTCCGGCGCACAGCCTCACTTGCCATTTTGTCGCCGAAACCCTAACGGGGCGTTTTTTTTGCGGTTCGACGCAAATCAGTTCCGCGCTCTTCCAAGTCACGCTCCCGTCGGGACAATGGCGCAGCAACAGTTGAATGTCCACGCTATATGTGTCGCCGTGGCACACGAACGCCTGCTCGCCGACGATATATCCGCCCTCTATGCGATAGTACGTGACGTTGTCCTGCGCGGGAGAACTTTCCGGCCTGCCTTTTATCCGCCATGTCAAAAGATTCAATATGTGGAGGTTTATATCGTCTATGCCCACCACGGAAAAAACCGTCCTCAGAAGATAGCGCTTGCCCCCTTTTACCGGGACATTGCGGCTGTACCAGCCAAAAGTGTTGATCCCGCCGTTTCCCGCCATGGTCAGCCCCTTTTCGTCTTCTTTGAAAAACGGGCTCAAATTTTCGTAGGCAAACTTCCGTTCCCATTTGGAACGTTCCGCCGAATCGGCGAAATCCGCCCTATATACCGTTTCTATCGCTTCATAGTTTTCACCATTGTTGTTTTTCACGACAATTCCCCCTTTTACTTTTAATCTATATACGCGTCATAGTTTTCGATTATTTTGTCCAGCGCATTTTGCAGCGCCGTTTCGTTTTTTTCCATGTACGACATGACGTCGGCGCTTTTTCTTTGATACAATTCGGCAAGTATGTTCACATACGGGTTGAGCGTGTAATAATTCGGAGCCATGTCGTATATCATATTGTCATATATCAAATCCAGCATTTCTATGGATTCCTCATCGCGCGTGAATTTTATGCTCAGTTGCTGTTCTTTGAAAATCGGAAGAATCGTACGGTAACTTTCAGCGGAAAGCGCCTCAAATATTATGCCGCTCATTTCCGGGTCGGAAACATTCTGCGGCACGGCAAAAAATCCTCCCCATGATATTCCCGGGTAATTTTCCTGTTCTTTGTCGAGTTTCGGGAGCGGGACAATGCCGTAATCGACATCGCTGCCTCGCAGATAAGACATTTCCGCAAGATGCAGCCCTATGGCGAATACCCTTCCGCTGCCCATCGATATCGGGAAATCAATTTCATTGTTGGAATCAAACATAAAAGTGACGTTTTTTTGAAGGAACAGATTTACCATTTTTTCGGCAATCCTCGACAGATGTTCGTAGTTTTTGTTCAACTGCGGGACATCGTTTTCGTCTTTCACCAAAATCGTATGGTTCCCCGCGTACAAATAGCTTTTCAGCATCCACGAGTTTTGCGTGGTGAAGCCGTATTGGTCGTTTTTGTCGAATATCCCGTCTCCGTTCAAGTCTTTTGAAATCCCCGAACATATTTCGTAAAATTTGTCCATCGTCCAATCTCCCCGCCTGACGAGTTCATATGGGCTTTCCATAGCATTGTCTTGAACCATCTGTTTGTTGAAGCAAGTGGCAGATGAATAAGGGAGCTCGATTGCGCTCGGGCACAAAAGCAGCACGTTTTTGACTGTCATCGATTCCATGAGGTTTTTGTTCCACCACGGATTTCCAAAATCAGGGTAAGGCAATTTTTTCAAATCCATCAGAATCCCCGCCGAAACCACCTGCGCTATGCTGCTTGCGTGGACGTGCGTCAAATCGTATCTGACATCGTCAGTCGCGATGCTCTTGCTCAAATAATCGTAAGTTTTTCCGGCATCTCCCAAATACACGAGATTTATTTCAATGTCATACCTTTCCTCTATCGCCTTGAAGCGGTTGTATTTCGCATCGTTTATCGCTTCGCCGGTGATCTCTTCGGCGATTATGTCGCGGCGCGTAAAAAATTCGTCGCACATGAACAGGCAAAATTCCCTGCCGCCATAATCCGCGACGGGGATTTCATCCATGCTGTCTACTGCCTCGCCGTTTTGGGCGGCGTTTCCCTCTTTTGTTTTGTCCGCACCCTCCGAAAATTCCTTTGAATCCCCCTCTTCTTTTGCGCACGAGGCAAAAAACGCGCATCCAAGCAAAATTACAAGCGCCAATGAAAATATTTTTTTCATGGTTGTCACCTCCGAAATGTTTTCCTTTACATATTATTGCACCCGAGCCGTTAAATCAAGGGCAAAATTGTAAATATTTTAAAATTGCAATAAAATGTTAACATATACCGCCTATAATCATTATCTGGGCGAAATGGAAATGATATGGAGGTGGAACGCGCAAAATGGCGATATTTTTGGCGGTCGTGCTGTTTATTGCGGGCACAGCCCTGATTATAAAAGGCGGCGAAATATTCGTCGATGCCGCCAGCTGGATATCCGACGTGACAGGCATTTCAAAAGTGGTGATAGGCGCCACACTCGTCAGCTTCGCCACTACGTCGCCGGAATATTTCGTTTCCCTGATCGCAAATATAAAAGGGCATAACGAATTGTCGATTGGCAACGCCGTCGGTTCTGTGAGTGCAAACATCGGAATCGCATTCGCTTTGCTCGCCATTTTTACGCCCGGGAAAATAACGGACAGGCTCTTTGGCGCAAAGGGCGCAATTATGCTTGCATCTGCGGCGGCGCTGCTGGTTTTATGCATGGACGGCAGACTTTCCGCAATTGAAGGAGCCGTTCTTTTGCTTTTTTTTGCCGTCTCGATTTTTGTAAACATCCGCTATTCAAAAGAAGGCGAAGAGGACAAAAAGCGAAAACAGGCCGATGCCCGCGAAATCGCGGCAAATACGGCAAAATTCATATTCGGGGCCGCCGCCGTGGTTTTCGGATCCAATTTAATTGTCGACAATGCGCAATTGATCGCCGCAGCTTTGGGGGTTTCGGAGTCGGTCATCGGCCTCACGGTCGTCGCCGTCGGGACTTCCCTGCCGGAAATCGCGACATCGGCCGCGGCTGCCATCAAAAAGCAAACCGCGCTGTCGATCGGAAACATCATCGGGGCGAATATCCTCGACGTCACCCTCATCCTCTCGACGGGCGCATTTGTTTCCGGCGGGAATTTGACGGTTTCGCAAAAAACGGCGGACACGGATATGCCCGCCGCTTTGATATTGATGGCATTGGCCGTGCTGCCTTCGGCGATCGGGAAAAAAATATATCGCTGGCAGGGAATCGCGGCTGCGGGCATTTATGCGGCGTATCTCGCCTATGTCGTCTTTTTCTAAAAAAAGCGGAGTTTGCCCTTTTTGCCTAAAATTTCAGCGAACTCTCCCGATTTTTCAAGGCTTCGCATACCGCCACGCTCGAAACTGCGGTGTCCGCCCCGTTGCCGGGGTCTTTTTTGCTTTTAAGGCAATCGTAAAAATGTTTGTGCTCGTTATAGAAACCCTGGGAGATATATGGCTCGGTTTGGGGGCATACCTCGTCTTTGCCAAAAAAGCGGTATTTTCCGTCCGCGTTTTGATATTCGACTCCGCCGCTGTTTTTTTCCATTTGCCCCGTTCCCATGGGGATCGATGCGCGGTATACCCCCCCGCCCGCATGGATTTCGCAGCCCTCGGATAGCTCCCCGGTGGACACGAGTATTTCAGCCGTTGCGAAAACCCCGTTTGCAAATTCGAAGAATATATGGTAATTGGCCACTTTTTTGCCCAAATGCGGCATTTCCCGGTATTTTATCGCGACATTTTCAAAATCTCCGCCGGCCAAAAATTTCACCGCGTCGATTGCGTGGATGGCGGTGTCCTCGAAATTTTCCTCGTGGCGCCTTATGCGGTGAAACTTGTAGTTTACGTATTTTATTTCATCTGCGTCCCCGTTTTGGGCGAGCAGCTCCCGCAGCTTCAGGTATGCCGGGGCGAACCGCCGGTTGAAAGCCACCATATGGGCTTTCCCGCTTTTTTGCGCCGCTTCGAATATCGCTTTTGTTTCTTTCGCGGTTTTTCCCGGAGGCTTTTCAAGCAGCACCGGATAGTTTCGCAGTATGTCGCTTGAAACTTCCGCCACCGCATTTTCGGAGACGAGGCAGACGATCGCGTCGGGGTTTGTCTTTTCCAGCATTTCGCCGTAGTCGGAAAAATACAAGGGTATGCCATATTTTTCGCCCAGGGATTTCGCGTTTTCGATTTTTATGTCCGCGCAGGACACCACGTCGAGCCCGCCGTATTTTTTTATGCAGGGCATATGCACGCCATGCGCCATCCCGCCGCAGCCCACAATGGATATTTTCATAAACTTTCCCTCTTAATTTTTGAACCCAAAACCCCTCATTTTGTCTATTTCGGCAAGGCTGCGGTTTTTGTATGCCGCGAGCTCCTCCATTCCGTATTTTGCCGCGATTTCGCGCGCGCTGATTTTTGGCGCGATGGATTTCAGCGTGAACCACGATTCGCGCTCAAGCCATACATCGGACTCTATTTTGCCCGCATAATCTTTCAGCAGTTTCGCCCTTTTGTCCCAGTTGTAATTTTCATGGAATATGCAGCGGTCCAAATCGAGCGTCAAACGGTTTACGAGCGGTTCGCCGCGCGGCTTTTTTTGATAATATATTTCCTGTCCCGTTATGTCATAGACGATGCAGTCCGAATTCAGCGTGGATGTCACGATCATGTAATTGTAGTTTATCGCGTGCGCCTGAAGGCTCATGCCCGCGCTGTATGCGCTCGACCACAAAACGGCTTCCGCCCCGCCGAGCGAAAGCCTGCGAAACACTTCCGGAAAATTCGCGTCAAAACAGATCGCCAGCCCGATTTTGCCGAAATCCGTTTCGAAAACCGGGGCGTCGCGCCCGATTGCGCAAGGGGGGTCAAGCTCAAACTCGCTCCAAAAAGGGTAAACTTTGTCGTATATTCCGCATATCTCACCTTTTCGCCCGATGAGCATGGAAGAATTCACTCTTTCGGCCGTTTCGCTTTTGCGGTATATTGGAAAAACGATGTACACCCCGTATTTGGCGGCGATCTCCGAAATGCGCCCGACCGCGCGGTTTTCGGGCACCTCCACGTCGTTTCCCGTGCAGGCCTCCGGCAGCAAAATCAAATCGCAGCCATGCTTTCCCTCTTCGTCCAAAATGCCGATAAATTCGTCGAGCGGGCGCTGTGTGAAGCTTATGCTCGTTATCCGCGCTTTTTTTCCTGTTTCGTCCATGCATTTTACCTCCGTTAATTAAAGTTTGGTTTGAATGACAACGTTTGCAAAGCCATTATATATCATATTTCGTTTTCAGTCAAGCTTTTTGTCAATCAGGTTTCTTCGGCGTGGCCTGCGGCTGTCGCTATTTTTGCGACAATTCTTCGTATTTGCCGTATATGCCGTCGAAATGAGCCCGCCACATATCATAATTGCTCTCGTAGTGCGCGGCAAAGCTCTTGCTGTTGCCCATAAGCGTCTGAAAGCAGCCCGTTATCGCCTCCCCGGGATTTCTGTACATATACCCGAAATCGAACACGCGCCCGTCCAAGATTATCTGTATCATGCGTATGGATTCTTCGTCCCTCGCGAACTTTGTGTTCAATGTGCTGTCAAAATAGGCGGGCAGGACCGTCCGCCTCGATTCGGCGGACAGCGCCTCCGCCACGCTCCCCGCCATTTCAAGGTCTTCGCTGTACATGGGCAGCGCGAGCGCGCTCCCCCTCCCATCGGTGAAGGTATGGTACTGCTTCTGGTTTGCGTCCCATTTCGGAAAGGGTATGATGCCGTAATCCGATTCGGAATTTCTCATTTCCGGCATTTTCATCAGCCATGTGGCTTCGATGAAAATTCGGTCCGAATCCCAGGATATGGGATTGTGGATCCCGAGATCGATTTCGGCCGAATCCTTTTTGTATATGGTTTTGGAATTGAACAATTCCCTCATCGTTTCGAGATACTTTGCGGGTTTTCCGTCCTTGTCGAGGGTTATTTCCGGATACCCGTTTTCATTTTGCTCGATTGCCTGGATGCCTATTCCGTATGCGAGCGCCGTGCTGTGCCACACATCGCTCGCCGCATAGCCGTATCTGTCGTCCACGCCCATTTTTCCGTCGCCGCTCAAGTCCAAAGTCACGGACCTTATTATTTCGCAGAATTTGTCAAAAGTCCAGTTCCCCGAATCCACGAGATCGTATATGCTTTCAATGCCGAGGCTCTGTTGGAGATTTTTGTTGTAAACCATCATAAAAGTGTGTATGATCGAGGGAAACACGAAATCGCTCACCATGAACGGAAGGTACCCGTTTATGTCGAGCAGTTTTTTTATGTTTTGGTTCCACCACGGCTTTTCCAGGTCTATGCTCGCGACATTGTTCCAATTTACCGTATAGTCGTTTAAAAGCATTGTCTGGGCGTATTGCGCCGGGTGAATGGCAAACAAATCGTATTGCCTGTCATCGGATAGGATCGAACTGGTTATACGGCCGCTCAAATCGCCGTCTTTAAGTATGGTGAAATTCAATTTGAGGCTGAAGCGCTCCTCCACCGCGATATTGCGCTTGTACATAGAGTCGTTCAAGCTTTCGCCGATTTCGGATTCCGCCCAATAATACGACAACCCTATTCCATCTGTCGTGCCGTATGCTATTATATTGAAATCCTTTCCGCCCAAATTGTATTCGGGCAGATAATCGGTATTGCAGGGGTCCGCGTTTTCGTCGGGGGCTTCCTTTGTTTTTTCGGTCGGGCCGGAATCATTGTCGCCATCTTCCGTTTTGCCCGAACAGCCAAGAAAAACAAATATTATCGCAAAACAAACAAGCAATGCAGTGATCTTTAAAATTTTCATAATTATTTGCCTCCTTTGCAAAACCGCTATACCGGTATAAATATTTTTTATTCTTTATTTGAAATTATACCACATCGCTTTCTCGCACATTTGAATTTTTTGTGAATTTTGTCGCGTGATTGTTTACTTTTTTCGCCCGATATGATATAATCATTTCAAATCTTGCGCAATTCACAATATATACTATACCGGTCCAACCGGTATATATCGGAGAGTGTTTTTATGAAAACAAGAAAAATCGGCGGCGAACTCGAAATAAGCCGCATGGGGGTCGGCTGCTGGGCGTTTGGCGGCGGCGAATACTGGGGCGAACAAAGCCAAAAAGACGTCGAAAGGGTCGTCGGGGCCGCATTGGACCGGGGCGTGAATTTTTTCGACACTGCGCGGATGTACAACGACGGCGAGAGCGAAAAGTCGCTCGGTTCGGCATTGCAGGGCAAAAGGCGCGAAGCCGTCGTCTGCTCGAAAGTTTCGCCAGCGAAGGCGTACCGCAAAACGCTGAAAGAAGAATGCGAAGCCTCGCTGGGCAACCTCAAAACGGACTATATCGACCTCTACATGATGCATTGGCCCATAAATCCCTTCGGGATCAAGCATTTCACCAAAGACCCGGAAATCATCGCGAATCCCCCGTCGCCGGAAGAAGCATTCCTGGCACTTTCGGATTTGAAAAAAGAAGGCAAAATCCGCGAAATCGGGGTGAGCAACTACGGGGTGTCGCAAATGAAAGAAGCGCTGTCTTTGTGCCCCGGCATAGCCGCGAACGAAATGCCGTACAACATCATTTCGCGCGCGATAGAAGCGGAAATCATGCCTTTCTGCAATGAAAACAAAGTTGCGCTTGTCACTTCGATGGCTTTGATGCAGGGAATTTTGACCGGAAGGTACGCAAAAATCGAAGACATACCGCCCCATCAGGCGCATTCGCGCCATTTCAGAAACGAGCGCGGCCGGGGCACGTCGCGGCATTTTGAAGAAGGCGCCGAAAACGAAGTCATGGATATTTTAAATGCGCTTTCCGAAATTTCGGCGAAGCTCAAAATTTCGATCGCGCAGCTGTCGATCGCATGGGTGACGGCAAACGATTCTGTCGGCTGCGCGCTGCTTGGCTCCCGAAACGTCGCGGAGCTCGCTGAAAACATATCCGCGCTGGATATTGTCCTGCCAAATGAAATAATCGCGCAAATCAACGAAACGAGCCTGCCCGTTTTGAAAAAACTCGGAAACAACGCCGACTATTACGAAAACTCAAAAAACAGCAGAATATATTAAATGAACCAATGTGAACGAAGTTCACATGCCGTTCATTCGCATACTTGCATCAATAATGAAACAAATACAACACAAGGAAGGAAACAAATATGCTGAAAAACATACCAAAATCGTTCACGCCCGAACTGCTCAAACTGCTGATGGAAATGGGACATGGCGAGGAAGTCCTGATCGCCGACGGCAATTTCCCGCAAAAATCCATGAATTGCCAAACCGAAGCCATATATGTGCCGGTTTGCGACATTTCGGGGCTTCTTGGCGATATTTTGAACTTTTTCCCGCTCGACCGGGCGGTCGAATTCGCTGCATGCGCTATGGAAAGCGTCAAAGAAGGGCAGAGATACGGGCAATATTCGAAACTGATCGAAGATAACGGTTCGAAGCTTTTGCTCGTGGAGCGTTTCAAGTTTTACGAATGCGCCAAAAATGCCGTCGGCATAATCGTCACGGCCGACACGACGAAAGGCGGCAACATTTTGATCAAAAAAGGCGTCGTAAATGCTTGACAAAAGCTCCGGCAAGCCGCTTTATGCGCAGATTTGCGAAATACTCGCCGAAGAAATAAAAAGCGGCGTTTACGACGCTGCGGGAAAACTCCCCGGGGAGCGCCGGCTAAAAGAACGTTTCGGGGTCGAGCGCAACACAGTCAGGCAGTCCATAGACAACCTCTCAAAGCTCGGGCTCGTGGCAAAAATTCCGGGCTACGGCACGAAAATAGCGGGGCTCGGCAATGAGGGGAAATACGGCTATGCGCAAATCTGCGAAATGCTCGAAAGGGAAATAAAAAGCGGGCTCTACGACGCCCCCGGGAAGCTTCCCGGGGAGCGCCGTCTCCAGGAACGCTTCGGCGCCGAACGCGAAACCGTGCGTACCGCCGTCAAGATCCTGGCAGACAAAAAAATCGTGGCGAAAGTCCCCGGATACGGAACGAAAATAGCCAAAACAAATCAATTCGGCCCCGACGGCAAAAACATATTGTTTGTAACCAAAAAAGATTATCTTAGCGGCAAAAACGGCGAATATTTTAATTTGCAACTGTTGGAAAAGTTCATAAAAGCTTTTCTCGTTTCGGGGTTCAACATAAATTTTACCGCAGCAGGCGACCGTTTCAACCTCGCAGAAACTGCGAAAAACGCGCGCGCGGCGGCGGTCATATTCGAGGGCTGCAACAAAGATTCGCTGTATGCCAAAGCAAAAAGCTTGAATATTCCTTGCGTTTCGGTCAACCACTACACATCCATGCTGACCAGCATAACAAGCAACAATTTCGATGCCGCTTACGACGTGGCGAAAACGCTCGTCGAAGCGGGGCACAAAAACATCGCTTTTGTAACCGGCAGAGACGATTGCCGGACGACCGCCGAAAGGCTTGGCGGGGTTCAAAGCTATTACGCGGAACACAAGCTGCATCTCGACAAAAAATATGTCATTTCGGGCCGGTGGCATTTCGCCTCCGGTTATGAAGCGGGCGAAAAAATCCTGTCGATGCCGCCGGATGAACGCCCTACGGCCGTATTCGCCTTCAACGACGACATGGCGTTTGGCTGTTTGAGCTGTTTTGAAAACCACAAAATCCATGTCCCGGAAAATATAAGCCTGGCGGGTTTCGACAGGAGCGAAAAATATGCTGCTTTGTACCGCCCGATCACCACAGTCGACTCAAACATCGACGCGATAGCGGATTGCGCGTATTGGTACCTCAAAAGCCGCATCGAAAACACCGCCCCGGCCGCTTGTTTCAAAATCCAGGTCGATACCTCCATCATAGATAACGGGACAGTAAAAAAAACGAACTAAAAATCGACAACGCGGATTTGTCCCTTTAAACGATCAGGAAAAAAAGCCGGGCAAATCGCCGAGCGACAGCTGGCTTTTTACGCCCCCTGCTTTCGCCGCGCTGGCCGATCCGCAGAAAATGGCGGATCTGAGGCATTTTTCCAATTTTGCCCCATGCAGGTAGGAATATATGAATCCGGCGTCAAAATTGTCCCCTGCCCCGATGGTGTCGATGACTTTCACCTCGGGCGCGGGAAGTTTTATCCGCTCTCCGCCGCTTTCGGCAATTCCGCCCCCCGCCCCGAGTTTTACGGCGACAACCGGAACCTTGCCCGCAAAATATTTTAAAGCCCCGTCCAAATCAAAACAGCCCGAAAGCAGCAGCGCCTCGCTGAGGTTCGGAAAAATTATGTCGGTGCAGGACAAAATTTCGCCGGGCAAAATCCATTTTTCCGACGGATCCCAGTTTGTGTCAAGGCTTGTCGTGAGCCCGAAACTTTTGGCTTTGCGCAATATGCCGGGTAATGCTTCCCTGATTTTATCTAACAGGTAATAGCTTCCAATGTGCAAATGCCTCGCCGACTGCAACAGTTCGTCCGCGATGTGTTTTGGGCCGAATGCCCCGATCGAACCCGAATACGTCAGTATCGAGCGGTCGTCGCCTTTTCGTTTTAGATGAAGCCCGAGCCCGGTTTGCACGTCGGTTTCGGTTATGATGTTCGATGTGTCAACCCCCGATTCCGCCAATGTTTTTTTGACCATGTCGCCGAATATGTCGTCGCCGACAACGCCAAGTCCCGCCGTTTTCAGCCCCAGCTTGGCGCACTGGCACGCAAATATGCAGGCCGACCCCCCCATGTCCAAGGCAAACGAATTTACATATTGTTCCTTTTGCCCGAATTCGGGGATTACATCCCCCAAATCCACGACAAGGTCGGCGCAGGTATCCAAAATCGTCAATATATCGTATTTCATATTTTTTTCCTAATATATTATGTAGGGCACAAGGTTTCCGGGGTTGTCGGGGTCTTTTTTTTGCGAGAGGGCAAAATGGTATGCAAACGACTGCATCACGAAAGCAAAATGCAGCGCGACGATTTCCTTTTCATAATCGCCGCCAAGCGAAAACGCATAATCCGCCCAGTCAGCCGATAATGGCGCCACAGCGTATACTTTCGCGCCCGATGCGCGTATTTCTTCCGCTATTTTTCGCTCATGGGCCAAATGGCCTCCGGAACATATGAATGCCGCGGTGCCGGGCTTTGCAGTGACGATCGGGCCGTGGCGGTATTCGAGCAGCTGGAAATAATTTGCGTCGAACTGCGCCATCTCGATGACTATATATGCGCCCTCGACTGTCACGCCGTATTGCAGCCCGCTTCCGAGCGTCACGATCGACTTCACTTTTGAAGCGTCTGCGATTTCGCGTATTTTCGCCTCGTGCCCCAAATACAAAGAAGGCGCAACTTTCAGGTATTCCCGAAAGTTTTCGACAAACGGCCTGTCGCCTCCCACAAGCGCCGCCATTATGGCGCACGCCGCGTACAAGTTGGAAAACGAGCGCGTCTGGCAGACGGATTTTTCATTTGCCCAATCTATATTTAAAGCGAGATCGGATTTTTTTGCGAGTTCGTTGTCGGCGTATTCGACGATTGACAGCACCCGGCTGTTCGGGTACATCGATTTCAGCACATCGACCGCATCCAAAAGTTCCTGCGTGCGCCCGGATCGGGACGGGCAAACAAAAACCGGATTGTCATATGCCCCGCAAAACTCCCCGGGACACAAAACGGCTTCCGAAGCTTTCACGGCATACGAACGGCGGCCTGTTTTGAACTTCATCGTTTTATGAGCGGAAAGCGACATCCAGTAACTCGACCCGCACGCCAAAAAAACTATATCTCCATTACTGTTTCCTCCCGAAAAAAAATCGACGATCCGGTTTTCGTTTTCCAAGATATATTCGAGCGTCTGCCCGAGCGATATGTATTGCTTGTGTATTTCCTCATGCGAATAATATTCCATAAAATTCCCCCAATATATATGCAAATTTTTAAAATTATCATCGATGGCGACACTATACGCCAATTTCAAAAAAAAGTCAAGTTGTATTTTTCACGGCAAAAACATACACGCGCTCCATTCGTCCCGCCAATCTGTTTTTTCGCAGCATGCTTTTGGTTTCCGCGATTTTCAGGCCGTTTCCCTCGATCAAAGAATTCAAATTGTCCATGCTGCCCTCGCCATTCGCCTGTGAAATGTCGGAATACTGCAGCAATATCGCACCGTCTTCGGAAAGGCGCGTTTTTGCCTGACTGAAAAAATCGCCGATCACTTTGTAGCCCGGGTCATAGATGGCCGCCTCATAGATATTTTTCGGCTCGCCTTTCATCCAAGGGGCGTTGAAAATGACCATGTCGAATTCTCCCTGTATTTCGCCGAACAAATCCGAACATATGACATTGGCGGAAACGCCGCCCGGATTGTTTTTCGCTATATTCTCCTTTGCGCATTTCACGGCTTTGGGGTTTATGTCGGCCGCCGTGACTGATTTCGCCCCCAGCTTGGCGGCGAGGATCGCCAGTATGCCCGTGCCCGTGCCTATGTCGATTACGTTTTTGCCTTCGATGTAGTTTCCAAAATGCAGCAACATTTCAGGGACGCTTTTGTCAAAGGGCACATAGACAGATGGCGCTATATGTATCTTCGCGTCGATGAAATCAAAATATATCCCCTCTTTTGCCCTCTCCATATCCGTCAATATCCGCATATAGCGCCTTGCGGGAAGCAGGTAAATTTGGTCGCCGGTTTCTTCCGGCAGCCAATCCGCAATTTCTTTTTCTCCGCTTCCGGACAAAAGAAGCATTTTGTTTTTTTCGAACAAAAAATTCAGCCTATGCACTTTGAATCTCTTTATCGCGGCGCAGTTTGGCGACAGGTCAAATGACTTGTAGTAATCCAAATCTTCGATTTCGAAGAGGTCGTTTTCGTAATGGTGCACATACCAGAGAATCGACTCCGCCTTTTTGTAATCGCCCGCGAGCGCGATTGTTTTGTTTTTTTTGATTTTGGAAAATATTTCGCTCGGACTGGTTTTGGTTTCGCATATTTCAAAACCTGCGGATGTGCGGTAAATGTCGTGGAATTCGTCAAACAAAGCCACATTTCCGACTCCGTCCATATTTGTCGTTTTCACTTTCGCGCCCCCCTGAAATTCCATTTGGCAGCTTTCCGCGTTTTGCCCGAATACCATGATAACACATATCGGGCCGAAATGCAAGTTTTTTGCGAAATAAATAATATTTTGCCGAAATTCATCGCGCCCGCGTTTTATAAAAAACGCTTTACAAAAGCAAAAATATGTGGTAAAATATCTCTCACGGGGCGAAAAGCGCTACAACGACGAGGCCCACGGGCAGCTTTTGGGGCACATGGAGAGAAAAAACGCTGCGAGGGGGTATCTACTGACGTTCGACTTCCGGAGGGGCGCGGGCAAAACGCGCAGGGCCGAATGGCTCGATTTCGGTGGCAAAATGATTTTTGATGTGGTTGTCTAATGAAAATATGCCGGGGCTATAGCAAACATTGCCGAGCCGTTTTGTCACAAACCCGATATACCCAAGCGCAATATCGTTTCATGAGAAATCAAATCCGTATCAAAAAAATGATTTTGCCCCATTATCTGTTTCGCCTTTTTTGTCGCGCCCTCGAAATTGCCGGCTTTTGCCGCTTCCGCGACCTGCGCGAAATACAGATTTGAATGCAGTTCGACCAATGTGAGTTTTTTCCCGCCGCAGCGAATGTATCCGTCTAAAAATGCATCTGTGAACGAAACGTCGCTTGCATGGTGCATAATGGCCGCTATGTCCCATGCGCAGTTCCCGATGTGCCCCGATTTGCATTCGTTTTGCCAATTTGAGTTGCCGACGTCCCAAGCCATGAATTTGCGCTCTTTGAGCCGCAGGGTACCGTCCGAACGATAGCGCTCGATTGTTTTCATGAACTCCAATGCGGAAAGCATATCGCTTTTGCCCTCGCAATCCACCTTTTTTTCACGCACCAAATCTATGGCCCATTGCGCGTCGCGCAAAGGCAGATCGCAAAAGTCGAAATCGAACGAATGGATATAGGCTACGCATTCGGCGATTTCAGCGGCGTTTTTGTTTCTTTCGGCGGCAGAGAGCGTTTTCAGCTTGTTCAAGCTGAAGTTTATTTCGCGTTCGGTGTTTTTATTGTATGATGTTGTTTTCGATTTATAGCCCCCCAATCTATAAAATACTGACCATTCCGCAATCGTAATTTTTCTATGCGGTTCATTTTCTATATAATAATTATCCATGTTAAATTTTTCTTTTACACATATAAACATGAACATTATTGCTAAAACGCATACACTTACAGATATCCATAAAAGCATTGTTTTATATGAATTTATACCAAAATATCCATCGAATCCCATAAAAATTTGATAAAACGCCATGATTACGATAAATAATGCTGAGGCTATTTTCGCAATAATTCCATTTAAGATTTTGTTGTTTTTTTCTTCTTTCAAAAGTTGGCGCTTTGTATAATCCATTTTTACCATATTCATATATCCTTTTATTTTAGTTATTTTGCAATTTTTGAAATATCATTTGCAAGATAAAATCAATTCGAAAACGAGTTTTTACAATAACGGCATTTTGTATGCGGCCAATCGCCAAATAGCTATAATTTTCATTTTTGTTAAAATATAATTTAAATCATATCTCTTTTCTTTTTAAATGCGCTTTCAAAATTGTCTATAAGTATCACCGCTTTGTCCACGCACGAACCAATCTCAAGCATAAAATTCAAACCATTTTTCGGCGATACAATGATCGTTTTATATCTTCTGCGTTTTCTCGTGTCCATGTAAGTGATTTTATATGAACCGAATGATTCCTCGTAGATGTGCAAGCCGAAACCCTTGAAGGTCATTAATGTGGCTTTTTCTATTGCCGTAATCATATGCAAAGGAATTTCTACGCAAGGGTATAATATGCTTTTTACAACTAATAATTTGTCATTGACAATGTATCGATGGTGCATCAAATCCGGAAGAATAATCAAGTATGCTAAAAGCAAAAAAACAAAAAAAATCAATGAATCAAAAATCCAATTATAATTTTTCCCATACCCGTCACCCGATCCCATAGAGCAAATCCTTATTATTATCGAGTTGCAAAATATAAACAACAACCACATCCACCAATGTCTTTTGACTTTAAATTCTTTTTGTTTTATCGAATAATTTGTTTTTTTCATTTGAAATGCCCTCATCAATTTTATGGTTTTTTTCTAATTGAAATATTAGGTTTATTTGGGCGACTGTATGAAAAATTGTCAAAAAGCATTTGCATTTTTATACAGTCGCCCTTAGCCTTTTGTACCTTAATGACGATTTTCAAAAATTAAGCCATATCTTATATTTTTTATTGCTAAGCAATTGAATTTTAACACATATGGCATAAAGGACATGATCCAGCCCCTATTATTTTATGGCATTTGGCGCAAATTTGAGTTCCCGGCGCATAACCTGGATGGAGACATTCGGGTATTCCGTTATGTATGGAACAAAGCGTGGGACCGTCAATTTTTTGATAATATCCACATCCTGCCCTATTACAATATAAGTAAGTATTTGTATAGCAAGGACTACCACTATGATTTGTTTGTGGAGCACCATAATTATGGCCATACCATTGACATTCGGTCGAGGCGCGCATTATGATTTCATCTTCTTCATCGTCGTTTGGTTCAGTTTCATCATTTTCCGAATGAATACAATCATGGCACTCCGAAAACGCACAAAAATCTTCATCTGCGGCAAATATATTGAAATTCAACGGCAATAACAGCGTAAGTGTTAAAAACAGAAACATCGCTTTTTTGAGTATTTTTTGTTTTATCAATTGCATTTTTTATTTACCTCTCTTTTAATACTGTTTTTGTTGATTATTACACTCGAAAATTGAATTCTAAAGCTATTTTCAAATGATTTTATGTAACTTCCACTCGCCAATTTCAATTGGTGATCAGGCAATTATATCAGCGATGGCATAGTTATCGAAAAATATTGTTTTGCTTGTTTGAATATGATTTTTTCATTTGCTCCTTTTCGCGTGTTTGCAAAATATGGTTTTCTGCCGAAGGCACATTGAAATACTTGCCGTCGACCATGTACGCGACAATCAACAAAAAACCTTTCACGAGATACGGAAAAATCGAGTAGGTGACTGCGTATATGGTGTTCGTTTCCGGGATGACACTTCTCATGGCATTTATGAAGGCAACTTCGTTGATTACACTCAACAAGCCCAAAATGGCAATCAACCAGGCATACAATACAAATGCCCATTTTTTTTGTTTGAATATGCTCACGCAAACCCAAATCTCGAATGCCGCCGCTAATATTGTCAATAAAGAAAGTATTGTTTGGTTTACCCCCGGAATGGAAACGTTGAATATGCTGTTTGAAATTCCCATTACTATAGGGAAAAATGTTATTATTGTCCTCATCGCCTCATTGCCTGTAATCGCACCCACCCTTGACAATATCGCGACGATTTCGAGGAAAATCAAAAAGAAAACAATCGCAAACAACACAGGTCCTCTTTTTGCCTTGCGCTTTTGCATAAATATTATGCCATCGCCGATGTTGTCGTGCCCACAGTTAAAACATTTTGTGCCTTTGTTTATGGAGTTGTCACATTTTCTGCATATCATGTTTCAAGTCTCCTCTTCTCATTTTACGCCGTTTTTGCAACTGTTTTTTAAAGTTTACCGATTTCCAAGTTTGTGTTTTTGCGCATCGTAAATGTTTCGTCCGTTTGATATTCATCGTTTTTTTGCATATGTTGCTTGACAAATATCGCTTTTCCGCGCATATAGGCAAAAGCCGCGACCACCATTTCCACGGCAAGGGCAAACAGGACTTTCAAAATTAATACACCCACGGCTACGCCCGTAACAATTTCCGGCGCCGCAAAATCATCAATCAGATTCATGTCGATAGTAAAACCGAGAAAAGACCTAAATTCCACAAAGAAGCCGTTCTGGAGATAGTACATACCATATGCATTACCCGAAATCACCATCGGAATCACGCATATGAGTGCCAAAGTCAAAGACAATATCTTAAAATTCAAATTGAACACCTGTTTTTGCGCATCTTGAAATCCAAATTTCGTAAAATTTTTATACAGCCAAAAAAGATAAATCGCGAACACGAGAAGCGGGAAAATTGCGCCTCCCAGAAAATAGCCGTCAACCATGTTTTTTGTGATTGTCACGATTGCGCACGTGGCTATGCCGCCTACCAAAGACATTCCGAAACCGAACAGAAATATTATGACGACCACCAACCAAATCCTTTTCAAATAATCTCCAATTTTGCCGCTTCTTTCGGAACTCGATTTGTGCAGCCCAGCATAACCGAAAGCTACCGTGAAAGACAATATTCCCGCGACTATCCACGACACAATGCAGGTGAGCACCAATGCCGGCCCCGATGTTACGGATTTGAAAATGGCCGCGTCTACCAAGAGTACCAAAGCGAAAAATATCGCTGTTACGACAATTAAATATTTTTTCATAACACTTTTCCTTTATTGTTTTTTTATTGACAAAAAAACCAAAAAGGGTGACCGCACAAAATTGTAAATTAATTGTTTTTTGCGGCCACCCTAACTAAAATTTTGATGCCGCTTTAAAAATTAAATCATTTGATTTAGATTACCAGAAATTACAAACACTTTGAACAACCGCCAAATTCCTGACCACACCCAGCACATTTATTAAGCGATATTCCATGCGGAGTGCAGGTCCAAAGAACAACTAAAGGATAGCCGGGACAATGTCCTGGAAGCGGACCACCGCCACCACCTCCCCCTGTGTGCAGAGGATTAGTGCAAGTAGTAGGAGCATAAGTTTCGTAATAACTGCATCCCGACCTAGTACATTGTCTAGATGGCGTTACAATACAAATACCACCGCTATTATTATGACCGTATTGCATAGCACCAAGACTATGGCCATACCATTGACACTCAGTCGAGGCACGCATTATGATTTCATCTTCTCCATCTTCATCTTCTGACTCGTGATCGCCTTCCTCCAAATGACAACAATCACATTCATGCGAATGCATCGCGGCGATTTCATTGGTTGCATCAAAGCAGACTACTTCCGAACACGAACCGCAGATACATTCATCGTCAGCTGCCACGCCCAAATTGAACGGAATGAACAGTACCATGATCGTCATGAATATATATGTCGCCTTGGTAAAAATTTTCTTTTTCATAAATTGCATTTAATTTTTCCTTTCTGTTTTAATGTTTTTTTCGATTATTACACTCGAAAATTGAATTCTAAGGCTATTTTCAAGCGATTTTATATAACTTCCATACGCCGATTCCAATTGGTGATCAGGCAATCATATCAGCGATGGCATAGTTATCGAAACTATTGTTTTATTATTGCCATTTTAAAAATTATGTTATATTTTTGCGTTTTTACTCTTCAAATTTTATTTGTTTTTAATTTCGCTGTCAACAACGATATAATGTATAGATATAATGTAGAAACAATTGCGGCCGCTTCGATATTTTTGTCAAATCTCAGCATCAATGCCACCATGGTCAAACTCAAAAAAACCGCTATTCTTGAAATCAGTTTAGACCTGTTGTATGTTGCCTTGCTTACAGGGTGCTTGACATTCGTCACCGGGCCTATTGCGACGATTGCGCCGGATAAAACAAGCGCCGATATCGCCATGAATAAATTTCGGTTTGAAATGACGCTTATCATTATATTCCCCGCTATGCTGCCCGCTATCATCAGCGACAGGCATTTTAATTTTGTCTTGGCGTGGTAACCTCCGCCAAACACTTGAAACACGGCGAATATGAACACCATCACCGCAGTTTCATACAGTTTGCCAAGTATTGCCGAAACCGAAAATATAAGGCTTATATTCGTAATGTAGGAATATAGAATTTGCAACCCATACCTATATATATCTTTGTCGTCGTTCGTCGGCATTTCCACGCCGTGTTTTTTTAGAAAGCCAATGTTTTTTTCTATGATGTTGTCAATCATGCGATTTTTTTCCCCTCTTTACAATCCTGTCCAGTTTCAATGATTTTGCCATTCAAGCATCATTTGCGTTTTTGACCCGACCACCCACCCACAACGGCGTTTTATTCGGCGCTGTTTTTCGGAACTAAGCTTTTTGGCATTTCAGCTTCATATGGTCCCCAAAAACTTATAGTTCCCGTAGACATACTGACGACAAACAATAAAACTGCTTTTACCGCGCCGCACGATAATTTCAAGGCCCGATCGATTACTTTTTTCAGCATGACTTCCACCCCTCCTTCCATTTGAACTTCAACGTGGATATAGTATAGCACAAAAAGATTCCCCGTGCGGGAGTTGGCACATAATGCACAAAAAAAGTCACGAACGGATAAAATTTTCCGTTCGTGACAAAAAAAGGGTGTTTCGTGCCAATAATTATGGTTTATTTTGAAAATTGACCCAGCGGTATGCTCACATTCGCCGTGAAAACATCCGCTCTCGGCTCGATGTCGAAAATCCCGTCGTAGCTTTCGGTTATCGCCTTCACGTGGCCCATTCCTATCCCATGCAAATTTCCGCTTTTGGTTGTTTTCAATTTGCCGTTTTCAAACTTGTATTCGCCACTCGTTGCATTGGTTGTTTTTATGCTGAGTTGATTTTTGTAAACAATTATTTCGAGTTCGATGTAGCGCCCCTCGTCTAATTTGCAACAGGCCTCTATCGCATTGTCCAAGAGGTTCGACAAGATCGAACATAAATCCGTGTCTTCTATTGGCATATTTTCATTCAACAAAATATTATGTTCGAATTTTATGCCATTTGCCGCCGCCACCGTGGCCTTAGCCGAAACTATCGCATCGACGACCAAATTTCCGGTAACAATGTCCAAATACGAACTTTTTATTTTTTCGTCCAAGTTTTTTATGTAGCTAATCGCTTCGCTGTTGCCGATTTTATCCGTTTTTTCAAGCATTCCCGAAACCAATTGCATATGCCCCACGAAATCGTGTTTCCATTCGCGCATTTTTTCATATACTTCAATGACTTGAGCGTTGTGTTGCCGGGTGATTTCGTGTTGCTTTTGTTTGGCCAGCAATACATAATTTTTTTCCGCTTCCCTGCTTATGAATTCATACAAAACATACACTACTACGTTTATCGCCAAATAGCCTATTGAAATTACAAATGCCAATTCTTCGGGCACATTTATTCCATTATGAATCAAGCTATTTACAAAAATTATCGACGCGATGCTAAGCAAGGGGACGATCAGGCAAACCAGCATCGGCGCAACAGACAAAAAGTTATTGTACTCGAAGTTCTTCTTTCTCTTTGCCAAAGCATAAAATATGGCAACCTGCGCAGTTTTAGCCAATATCATAGTCAACATCAATTCATTTGAATTAGGCGCGATCGCATCCACGCTGGCAACTCCCCTGTTTATCGCGATGATCGTTATGGCAAAATAGGCGATTGTAGATATCATCGCAAAAGAAATCAACGTCCAAAAAACTTTTTTTAATGCGCTTCCGCTTCTAAAAAACAACAAGTACAATAAAGTTGACGCCAAGCTTAAAAATTCCATTATAGGTAAATTACCAACGGGAGCAAATTCACGCAATGTATCAAAAACGATATTTCCAGCGATGAAACAAAACGTGTGGACAAATGTTTTGCTTTTTTCCGGAAACTTGCTGCACAGCAAATAATACAACAATCCGATTTCGACGGTATTGACAAATATATGTATAACAATCCATTGTATCGGCATTTTTTTTACCTCACCCTGTGTACGTTGTATCTGCGGAATCTTTCGTTTATTTCTTTCGCCATGTTTTTGCCCAAACGGATTTCGGCGCCGTTTGACATGGAGGCATAATTCTTTGAGAGGGAATCCAAATGGCGTATGTTTATGATGTACGACTTGTGGCACTGCGCGAACAAATCGTCGTCCAGTTCTTCCAGCAGCTTTGCCATTGTCCTGCGAAACTCGTATTTGCCTTTGGCCGTCACAATTTCGGCCATATGCGCGAACTTTTCGATGTAGATTATATCTTCGTGCGCTATTCTGAAAGTTTTTTCCACGCCTTCGAACAGAAAGTGTTTTTTCACCCTTTCGTTTTGGTTTGACCTGTCCAAACAGGAAAATACCGCTTCCTTTTTCGCCGGCTTCACGATGAAATCCATCGCCGCCACGCTGTAGCCCTCGAGCGCATACCCTTCCATGTTGGTCACGAACACGATGGGCACATCTGCGTTTGTCCTGCGGATTATTTTGGCAAGCTCCATTCCGTCTATGGCCCCCATCTTGATGTCCATGAATATGATGTCCAAGTCTTCGCCTTCCCGCCAGTCGTACATAAACTTCTCGGCGCTTTCGTATGCGAACATTTCGGCGAAAACGCCCTTTTGTTTAGCCCATTCGCTTGCATATCGCGCAATCTGGCTTGAAAACATTTTTTCGTCTTCGCATATCAAAATCTTCATCATTGTTTCCCCGTTTTTATCATTTGTTTTGTTCGTTTAGGGATTATGTTATACATTTTATCACAAAAGACTTCTTTTGTCAATGTTTTTTGCGCTTTTGTTTTATAAAAAACGCTTTACAAAAGCAAAAATATGTGGTAAAATATCTCTCACGAGGCGAAAATAATTTGCGGGGGAAATTTATTTTATGGAAAATATTACTGCCATCTTTGGGAGCATGGTGTTCAACGACGGCGCCATGAGGGAAAGGCTTTCCAAAGAAACCTATGAAGCTTTGAGGAATGCGCGGCTGCAGGGCGCGGGACTGAATCTCGCCATAGCGAACGAAGTGGCTTCGGCGATGAAAAACTGGGCGATAGAAAAAGGCGCCACGCACTTCACCCATTGGTTCCAGCCCATGACCGGGATCACCGCGGAAAAACACGAAAGTTTCATCTCCCCCGTCGGGGATGGCAGAATAATCATGGAATTTTCGGGAAAAGAGCTCGTCCGGGGCGAACCGGATGCGTCGAGTTTCCCTTCGGGGGGGCTCAGAAGCACTTTTGAAGCCAGGGGCTACACAGTTTGGGACACGACTTCCGACGCTTTCATAAAGGACGGCACTCTCTGCATCCCCACGGCTTTTTGCTCATACGGCGGGGAAGCCTTGGACAAAAAGACCCCTTTGCTGCGTTCTATGGATGCGCTCGATTTGCAAGCGAAACGGGTGCTCGCGCTTTTCGGGCACACAGAAACAAAGCGCGTCACCGCCAATGTGGGAGCCGAACAGGAATACTTTCTGATCGACAAAGAAATGTTCCAAAAACGCCCGGACCTCGTTTATGCGGGAAGAACGCTTTTTGGCGCAAAGCCGCCAAAAGGCCAGGAACTGGACGACCATTATTCCGGGGCGATCAGCCCCAGGGTGGCCGCTTTCATGAAGGATCTCGACATTGAACTCTGGAAACTCGGGATTTCGGCAAAAACCGAACACAAGGAGACCGCTCCCGCCCAATATGAATTCGCCCCCGTTTTTTCCGCAGTGAACATAGCCACCGACCACAACCAGCTGACCATGGAGACAATGAAGAATGTGGCGAACCGGCATGGCATGGCCTGCCTGCTGCACGAAAAGCCTTTTGCCGGGATGAACGGCAGCGGCAAGCACAACAACTGGTCGATGACCACGGACACGGGCACAAATCTTTTGGAGCCCGGGGATACCCCCCACGAAAACGCCCAGTTCCTGCTGTTTCTTTTGGCCGTGATAAAAGCGGTGGACGATTACCAGGACTTGTTGCGCGTGACTGTGGCCAGCGCCGGAAACGACCATAGGCTCGGGGTCTTCGAAGCTCCGCCGGCCATCATGTCCATATTTCTCGGCGATGAATTGACGGCGATTTTGGAAGCCATCGACACGGATATGGAATACAACGGCAAAAAAACGAACCAAATAGAAGTCGGGACCACCATTTTGCCAAATTTCCCGAAAGACTCCACCGACAGAAACAGGACTTCGCCGTTTGCATTCACCGGAAACAAATTCGAGTTTCGCATGGTTGGCTCGATGTTTTCGATCGCCTGCCCGAATTACGCGCTGAACACGATCGTAGCGGAGAGTCTGCGCATTTTCGCCGACCGCCTTGAAAAAAGCGAAGATTTCCGAACGGATCTGGCGCTTCTCATAAAAAACACGATAAAAAGCCACAAGCGCATAATATACAACGGAAACAATTATTCAAAAAATTGGGTCGGGGAAGCAAAAAACCGGGGGCTTTCGCATTTGAAAAGCGCGGTGGAGGCGCTCCCGAAATTCATAGAACCCAAAAACATGGAAACGCTGATCAGGCACAATGTGCTCAGCGAGGGGGAAATCCGCTCCAGATACTTGATTTTGATGGATGAATACTGCAAAACCGTACACATCGAAGCCCTCGCCATAACATCCATGATCAAAAAAGAAATAATGCCCTCTGCGTTCTCCTATGAGCACAAGCTCGCTTCGCTCATACAGGCGAAAAAAAGCCTCGGAGCTTTCGAATGCGAGCCGGAAGAATGCCTTCTCGCCAAATTGTCGGGGCTCGCGGGCGTTTTGTTTTGCAAGCTGGCGAGTTTGGAGGAAACCCTTTCGGGCATAAAAATCAACGACGGGGACATTCTGGCCAAGGCCGAATTTTTCAAAGAGGCGATATCCGGAGCCATCGAGGATATGCGCCCCACAATCGACGAACTGGAATCCATCGTGCCGAAAAATTTGTGGGGACTTCCGACATATGCGGAAATATTGTACAGCGTGAATTGAAGTTCGGCGCAAAAAAATCGCAAAACGTTTAAAAAATTTGAAATAATGCTTGAAATAAATTTACATTTATGGTATAATAGGCAGAAGTCAATAAATTGTGCAACGAATATGAAAAAGGAATTTATTTTTATGCTGGATCAAATCGAATTATGCGAAGTGAAGATAACCGGGGGATATTTCCACGAAAAGCAAAAAATAAACAGGCAGGTGACAATCCCCTCCACATACGCGCAATTTTACAGCACGGGCAGGATAGACGCTTTCAAGCTTAAATGGCAGAAAGGGCAGCCGAACCAGCCGCACATTTTTTGGGACAGCGACGTGGCCAAATGGATAGAGGGCGCGGCATATTCCCTGATTTGCAAGAGGGACGAAAACTTGGAGAGCCTGATCGATTCCATCGTGGACGACATCGTGAGCGGACAGACCCCGGAGGGGTATTTCAACAGCTATTACCAGACGGTCGAACTCTCCAACAGGTTCACAAACAGGAACAACCACGAGCTGTACTGCGCGGGGCATCTCATCGAAGGGGCGGTGGCCTACAAAAAGGCGACGGGCAAAGACGCTTTTTTGGGCGCGATGTGCAGGTATGCGGATTATATAAACGATGTCTTCACAGATCCGGCCAGAAACAAAAACTACGTCACTCCCGGGCACGAGGAAATCGAGCTCGCGCTGGTCAAATTGTATTCGGAGACGAAAAAGCAAAAATATCTTTATTTGAGCAAGTTTTTCATCGACATGAGGGGCACATTGGACGACGAAAAAAAGACTTTCGGCGAATGGGCTTCGGAGCATTACGCCCAGGACCATCTGCCCATAGCCGAACAGGCCACGGCCGAAGGCCATTCGGTCCGCTGCCTGTATATGTTTTCGGGAGCGGCGGACATCGCGAAGCAATTCGGCGACGAAAAATTGAAAAAAGCCTGCGAAACGGTTTTTGAGAATATCGTGAACAAGCGGATGTACGTGACCGGCGGCATCGGGGGCAACTATTCCGGCGAAGCTTTTTCCTGCGATTACGATTTGCCCAACGAACTCGCCTACACCGAAACCTGCGCCTCCATCGCCATGGTCTTCTTTTGCCAGAGGATGTTTTTGCTCACCGGCGAGAAAAAATATATCGACGTAGCGGAGCTGCAGATATACAACACCGTAATGGCCGGCCTGTCTTTGCACGGGGATCGGTTTTTCTATTGCAACCCGCTTGAAGTGCATCCCGACCGGCGCGACTATTTTGCCTCGATACGCAATTCGCAATTCGCGCCCGAATACGAGAGGCCCGAATATTTCGCCTGTTCGTGCTGCCCGCCCAACGTTATAAGGCTCATTTCTTCGTTTGGGCAGTATATGTACCACATAGACGAAAACGAAAAAAACGACAAAATTTACGTGAATTTGTACAACAATTCCGAATTTTGCCGCAATGGCGTAAAAATCGTCCAGGAAACCGATTATCCCGCAAATGGGAAAATAGAAATCAAGGTTTTTGCGAAAAGGCCTGTCAACATACTTTTGAGGAAGCCCGGCTGGTGCAAAAGCTACAAATTCGAAAACAACGGATTGCCCTATGAAACCGACGAGGAGGGATACATAAACGTAGCGATCGGCCAAAGCGGGGAATACGAATTTTCGCTCGATCTGGAAATGCCGGTAACCGAGCTCTATGCAAACCCGAAAGTCCACTACTGCGCGGGAAGGGTCGCAGTCAAGCGCGGCCCCGTGGTGTACTGCGCCGAAGGCATCGACAACGGCGAAAACCTGAAATCCGCTGCTATAAGCAAAGAGCCCGGCTATAGATGCGAAAAGTTTCAAATAGAAGGCAACAATATGATAAAGATTTCCTGCGAAGGCGCGTCCATTTCCCAAAAATCAAAAGCGGATGCGCTGTACTCCGAAAAACCGTTCAAAAAGGAAAAAAAGCTGCTCGAGCTGATCCCCTATGCGGCTTGGTCGAACAGGGGAAGGACTGAAATGCTCGTTTGGATCATGAAAGAAAACTTGTGAATTTGTGAATAAGGAGGCGTCCGGCGTGAAAAAATATTTAAAACAAATTTCAGGGATATTTTTTTTGTTTTTTGTTTTCGCGTTTCTTTTGGTTTCATGCGATTCGGGCGGTTCGCCAAATGGCCAAAACGCCCCGGGCGACAAAAAAAGCGGGCTTGAAAACCAAAACAGCCGGGATGATTTTGAAAGCGCCGAAATTCCGGAAAAAATCGCATATGAAGTCCCCGAAATGGATTGCGGCGGCTACGGATTTACGGTGCTGGCCAAAGAACCGTATTTGGAAATATACTGGATAACCGCCGATATGTACGCCGAAGCCGAAAACGGCGACCCGATCAACGACGCGGTGTACAAAAGAAACAGGATTCTCGAGGAAAAATTCAATATCGACATAAAGCAAACGATCGTAAGCGATATTTGGGGCTATATCCCAAAAATCGTAAAGTCCGGGAGCGACGATTTTGACGTTTGCTATCCTGTCATGCAGCAAGCGGGCAGCCTGGTCCAAAGCGGGTATCTTTTGAATTTGTACGAAGTGCCGTGGCTCGATTTCGAAAAGCCGTGGTGGGACCAATCGATCAACGATTCCATAACCATCGGGCACAAGCTCTATGGGGCGGCGGGAAATATAGTCACCCTGACCAACGATGCGACGTGGACTGTCCTGTTCAACAAAAATTTATCCAAAGATTTTGAAATCGGCGACCACTACCAGTTGGTAAAAGACGGGAAATGGACTCTCGACGTTTTGCATGAAAATAGCAGAAAAGCGGCAAAAGACCTGGACGGGGACGGCACAATGACGGATTTGGACCAATGGGGCGCGATAACCCAGCACGAATGCGTATATTGCCTTTTTGCCGGAACCGGGCAAAAGGTCATAGAAAAAAGCAAGGACGACTTGCCCGTGCTTGAATTGAACAACGACAGAACCGTATCCGTGCTGGACAAAATAATCGATTTCATGTCCGACGGCGACGCCCAAATAAAAGCGGACGATGCGGAATACACCAAAAAATATGCAAATGTGTGGAATGAAATAACCACAAAAATATTCGCGGAAAACAGGGCATTGTATGAAATCGTCAATTTCAACATGGTCCAGACCTTGCGCAATATGGAAACCGATTTCGGCATATTGCCGCTGCCGAAATATGACGAATCGCAAAACGGATATTACAGCACGCTGCAATACGGAAACGCCTCAGTCATGTGCATTCCCGCAACCGCGTCGAACCCGGAGCGCACAGGCGCGGTTCTCGAAGCGTGGGCGGCCGAATCCGTGAACACCCTGACAAAAGCGTATTACGAAATAACTTTGAAGAGCAAGAATGCGAGGGACGAAGAATCGGAGGCGATGCTCGATTTGATATTTTCCACACGGGTCATAGACCAAGGGCTGTTTTTCAACTGGGTGGGCATGCTCGATTTCTTTTCGGGGTTTTCGCAGAAAAAAAACGTGGATTTTGCGTCGCAATACGAAAAATCCGAATCAAAGTGGATTGCCGCAATAGAAAAAACCATAGCGGCAATGGAAGAAAACAATTGAAAATACGCGGTCATGAAAGATAATTTATGATTTCGCCGTCGCCCCAAAGCTTTTCGAGCTTGTAGTATTCCCGGGATTCGCTTCTGAAAATATGCGCGAGCACCGAATCGTAATCGATTATTATCCAGTCGCCGTTCCCCTGCCCGCTCACCCTCGAGGGCGAAATCCGGTATTTTTCTTTCATCTGAGATTCGACCTCGCCCGCAAGCGCCCGGACATGCGTGGGCGAAGTTCCGGTGGCCACCACGAAATAGTCGGCGATTATCGTCTGCTGCCCGGTTTCGAGTATTTTTATGTCGCGCGCTTTCTTGTCGTCCAAAATCGCGCTTATCTGCCCGGTCAGCGTTTTTGATTTTTCAAGCTGCCCGGGATTTGTTTCGATGTATTTTATATCCTGTTCTTTTATTTCATCCATTTGTATGTTGCATCCCTTTCATTTGCGCCCATTCGCATGATTTTAATTGACAAGCGAGTCCATCGTGTTTCCGTCTATGTTTATTTCCGGTTTTGCCAGCCCCGCCAAATCCTTTTCGTATATGTTGAAATTCGCTTCCGGTATTTCCTTTTTATACGGGTTGTAATATTTGTTTATTATCTCGATGGTTTCCGCTTTGTACGCCTCGAGCCTCAGTATGGAACTTATCCAGTTGGTGGGGACTGTGTGCGTCCGGATATTTTCGAGCTTTACGCTTGCCAGTTTGGCGGCAAACCACCCCGCGTCGGCCAATGAGATATTTGTGTCCATATAGTTTTCCGCTACCTCGAAAAGCGCCGTTATCGTGTTCACGTCGATTTTGCTGAGCATTTTTTTCATCAGCGCCGCTATGAAGCGTTGCTGGGTCTGTATCCTGCCTATGTCCTCCGACGGATAAAACACCCCGTTTATGGTCCTGCCGTAGCCCGGATAGCCGTCGTCGCCGTGCCGAAACCTGATCAGCTGCTCGGCTTTGTCGCCGTTTAAAAGCTGGTATCCCGGCTGCAAGTCTATATACAGGTTTTGGTACGGGTCGGTGTATTTCATCCTGAAAGGCACATCGCAATAAACCCCCTCAATTTTTTCGACAAGCACTTTGAAGCCGGCCAAATCCATCAGCGCGTATTTTTGGACTTCGACCCCAAATGTGTACTTTATCATGGCGCAAAGATATTTTATGCCTTCTTTGGAGGCTTCCTCCCCCCTCGGCACCCCGTTTTTTATCGCGTTGCTGCGCCCCGATGCATATACCGCATTTATCCTGCCCGAAAAATTTTTGGTGCTCACGTATGTGTCCCTGGGGATATTAAGGATGGATATCGTGTTTTCTTTCACGTTGAACATGGCGAGCATCATGGTATCCGTGTTTCCCCCGGCCTCGTCCTGGCCGATTATGAGGAATGTATAGCAGTCGCCCGAAAGGTCTATGGGAGGGGGCGCGGGGGATTCTCCGGGTTCACCGTCTTCGATGATTATGGCAAATTCGTTGTCCCAGTCGAAATAGTAGTCTTCCTGGTCTTGGGATGGCCTGTAAGCATACAAAAAAACGTTTATCGCGAGAAAAAACGAAAACAGCAGCGACAAAAACGTCATCAGGATGATTTTTCCCGCAGTGAAGACTTTCCCCGCCTTGCCTTTCTTTTTTGCCGCCGGTTTCTTTTTTGCGGATCCCGCCAATTTTTGGACTTTGTATTGATTCATAAATTTTCTACACCATGATTTTTTCTTTTACATATGAATTCCTGTAACGCAGCGTATTTTTGTGGATGAACAAATTTTCCCCCATCAGCGCTTCAATCGTCTTGTTGCAGGACATCAGCATCGCCGCATCCAGCACTTTGCGCTTTTCATCGAGGTTTTTGGCTTTTTCGATTTTCGAATAAAAGTACTCGCGTATTTCGAGGCAGTCTTCGTATTCCCTCGTCGGCTCTATGTAATCCGCGAGATAAATGATCTTTTCGGACAGCGCCGAATTGTAGGGGCATCCCAGCGTGTGGCTGTATATCGCGCCGAAAACAAGTTCGTTTGCCCCGAACTCGCATTTTGCTATATAGGCGCCGGTTTTGGCGTGAATCGGTTTTTGGGCCCTGTTGTCGTCGGGATCCAACTTGAAATTGTACTCGCGGCATATTTCAAGCTGCCTTTTTTTGTCGAATTCTTTGGTTATGTCGTGCAAAATCGCCGCCGCCCTCAATTTGTCCGCGAAATGTTTTTCGCACTCGTATATCCCCGCTATTTTCGCGGCTTCACTTTCGACCCCCATGGTGTGCATGTACCTTTTTTCCCCCATGAAACTTTTTGCAGTTTCCCGAAGCCCATCGAGATCGTCCGCGCATATTTTGTTTTTATTGCAGAACATAGATTTTTCTCTCTTTTATGTAATCCAAGGCTTCGGGGCTCATATACCCGCCAAGCCCGCCAAAATCGCCGTTTTTTAATTTTTCCCTGATCGCCGTGGAGGATATTTCAAAAGCGGAATTTTCCAAAAGCTCGATTTTGTATCCCTCTTGTGTCAGCTTTTCGCGAAGCTTTGACACTTTTGCCCTGTCGGTTCCGTCATTTTGCCTGTATGCCACGACAAAATGGCAAATCTCCAAAAGTTCTCTGTATCTGTGCCAATGCTCGATGTACAAAAACATATCCGAACCGGCCAAAAAATATATGGAATCGCTTGGGTATATTTCTTTGAGCGCCGACAGCGTATCGAAGCTGTAGCTCACGCCTTCTTTTTTTGTTTCTATGTCGGAAACCCGTATATCTTTGCTTTTGTATTTTTCAAAGCACAGTTTGCACATTTCAAGCCGGTTTTGGGGCGACGCCTCCATTTCGTTTTTTTTGTGGGGCGGTATGTTCGAAGGCACGACCAAAAGTTCTTCGAGGCCGAATCTTTCGTAAAATTCGAGCGCGGCGATTTCGTGGCCTCTGTGGACCGGGTTGAACGTCCCGCCGAAAACACCGATTTTTTTTGCTTTAACGCCCCTCGCCCCCTTTGCGATACTTAATTATACCACAACCGGATTTTATTAATATAACGATTTCTTTAACATTTTAATAATATTTTGCAATCATTTCGGAAAACCGCTCGGCGGCTTTCGCCCTGTGGCTGATTTTGTTTTTTTCGTCGGATGAAAGCTGCGCGAAAGTTTTTTTTGCGGGAGGGTAATAGAAAACCGGGTCATAGCCAAAACCGTTTTCGCCGATTTTTTCGCGGGCGATGAATCCATGGCATTTTCCCGAAACGCAGAAACTCGTGCTTTTGTCCAGAATGCAATGAATCGCGCAATAAAAATGCGCGGTCCTTTGAAAATCCGGCACATCCTTCAATTCTTCCAAAATCCGTTTCGTGCCATCGCCGGGATTTTTTCCCCCGTACCTGGCCGAAAATATCCCGGGGGCGCCGTCTAAGAAGTCCACGCAAAGGCCTGAGTCGTCGGCAAAACACGCCATTCCCGTTTCGTCGAAAACCGCTTGCGCTTTTATTTTGGCGTTTTCTTCAAAACTCGCGCCGTTTTCTATTATCTCGCCTGTAAAGCCAATGTCTTTCAAGCCCAAAAGCTCAATTTGAAAACCCGCCGTATTTTTGTTTGTCAAATAATCCATTTCTTTGATTTTTCCAAGGTTTTTTGACGCGAATATTATTTGTGCTTTTTTGCCAGTTTTATCCATCAAACAGCGCCCTCGCAAATTCTTTTCCGTCGAAATTTTCCAAATCGTCTATTTTCTCCCCCACTCCGATGAATTTTATCGGTATGCCGAGTTCGTCGCGCACGGATATCACGATCCCGCCTTTTGAAGAACTGTCGAGTTTGGTCAGCACTATACCCGTTATGTTCGCGGAGTTTTTGAATTCGCGCGCCTGGTTGACCGCGTTTTGGCCGGTAGTCGCGTCTAAGACAAGCAAAGTCTCCACGCTCGCCCCGGGCAGTTCGCGGTTTATGACCCTCGATATTTTGGCGAGTTCCTCCATGAGATTTTTTTTGTTGTGGAGCCTGCCGGCGGTGTCCACTATGAGAACGTCGGTTTTCTTGCTTTTGCAGGACTGTATCGCATCGTACACCACAGCCGCCGGATCCGATCCTTCTTTGTGCTTTATTATATCGACCCCCGCGCGGCGGGTCCAAACTTCGAGCTGCTCGATTGCGGCCGCCCTGAATGTGTCGGCGGCGGCGACTGTCACTGTTTTTTTTTCGTTATGCAAAATGGCGGCGATTTTTCCTATGGAAGTGGTTTTTCCGGCGCCGTTTACCCCAATCACCAAAACCGCGGACGGGGCGCTTTCGAGATTTAAACCCTCGTTTTCCCCGATTATCGATTCTATTATCCCCTGCAGCGCTTCTTTCGCCTGGGCGCCGTCCGAAAGCTTGCGTTCTTTTATTTCTTCCCGCAGGAGCCCTATTATCTTTGAAGCGGTGGCCGCCCCCACGTCCGAAGCTATGAGTATTTCCTCGAGCTCGTCTAACAGTTCCTCGTCGATTCTGACAAATGCCTTCAGTATGTTGTTGAATTGATTCAAAACCGCGTCTTTGGTTTTTTTCAACCCGTTTTTAAATTTTTCGAACAATCCCATAAATTTACGATAACGCTCCAATCTTGTTTATTTGCTGCGCATTTTCCGCGCGTCTGTTTTCCACTTCGTTTATGTCCAAGGCCAAGTATTTCGATATGCCCTTGTCCTGCATCGTGATCCCATACAGCCTGCTTGCGGTTTCCATCGTTCCGCGCCGGTGGGAAATTATTATGAATTGCGTCTGCTCGGCGTATTTTTTCAGATATGCCGCAAACCTTTCCACGTTTACCTCGTCCAATGCGGATTCTATTTCGTCGAGCACGCAAAAGGGCGCCGGATTTATTTTCAAAAGGGCGAAATACAGGGCGATCGCCACGAAAGCCTGTTCCCCGCCGGAAAGCAGCGATATGTGCTTCACGTTTTTGCCCGGGGGCTGCACTTCTATTTCAAGTTCGCTTTCAAGCACATTATCCGGGTCCGAATAAATGACTTTCGCGGTTCCGCCCCCGAAAAGCTCCGAAAACACTTCTTTGAAGTTTTCGTTTATGCGGAGCATGGACTGTGCGAAGACGTTTTTCATTTCGATTTCGAGGTTGTCTATTATTTTTTGGAGCCTTTCCAGCGAATCGCCGAGGTCATTTGCCTGTGCGGACATGAAATTGTATTTTTCGCCGACTTCCTTGAATTCTTCGATGGCATTCACGTTCACGTCGTCGCCGAGTTCTTTTATTTCGGCTTTTATCTTGTTCAATTCCTTTTGGACATTGGCCGGTTTTCCGGATTCGTCCGTTATCGCGCCGAAACTTGAAATTTCCTTGGCGTTTGTGAATGTGAGCGAGTATTCGTCCCAGAGCTTGTTTATTATGTCGTCGTGTTCTTTTTGCTTTTCATTTTTTTTTGCTTCGAGTTTTGTGGTTTCCTTGAATAGAATGTCCCTCTCCGCGTTTTTTTCCCTCATGCTGTTTTTTGATTTGGCGTTCTCCGTTTCCAGCTCGTTTTTGGTTTTTTCGTATTCGGCCAAACTGTTTTCGATTTCGGCGATTTGCCCCTCGAGCCCCGAAATTTCATTTTCCGCGGCTTTTATATGCTGCTCCGCGAGGATCATGGCCTGCTTTTTTTCTTCGTTTTGCGCCGATATTTTTTCGTTTTGTTTTTTAAGCGCGATTTTTGCCCTGTTTGAATTTTCAAGCCTTTCGTTTTCCATTTCTATATTGTTTGAGATTTTTGACAAATACAGCTTTTTTTGGTTGATTTTCAAGGAGGCCGCATCTTTTTCCTCGATGATTTTTTTTGCTTCGGATTTGCGCCCGTCCAAGATGTGGGCATTTTCCTCAATCTGCCCTGCGGCGACCGAAAGCTTTGCTTCGAGCTCCTCTTTGTTTTTTTTGGTCGTGCGTATCTCGTTTTCCGTCAATTCCCGCTCGGCGGAAATTATTTGGTTTTCGTTTTGCTCTATCGCGGAAAGTTTCAGTTTTATCTCCGAGGCTATTTTGTAAAGATCTGCGATTTGGTCGTTTTGCGCATCTTTCAAAATTTTTCCGCGCCCGGAAAGTTTATTGGTTTCGGCGGCCATTGCGTCGATTTGTTTTTGGATTTCGTTTTGCCTTTTTTTATATTCCGCGTTTTTCTTTTTTAGGTTTTCTATTTCGTTCTTGCTTGACAAAAGCGAGCCTTTTTTGATGCTCGAGCCTCCGGTAAACGAACCGCCCGCATTTATCACCTGGCTGTCAAGGGTGACTATTTTATATGAATAATCCGTTTTTTCCGCGATTTTCGCGGCATTTGTTATATTGTCGCAGATTATCGCCCTGCCTAAAAGATATTTTATTATGTTTTCGTATTTGGGGTCGCATTTCACCAGATTGCTCCCCGCGTCTATAAAGCCGGAGGCGTTGTTGTTTCGTTTCAGGTATTCGAGTTTGTCGCGTTCTATTGCCCTGCCTTTGATTATCGAAACCGGGTAAAATGTCGCCCGCCCCAAATTGTTGTTTTTCAGATATTTTATCGCTTCTTTTGCCGCTTCCTCGTCGTCCACGATTATATTCTGCAAATTTTGCGAGAGGGCGGTTTCGATCGCCGGGGCGTATTTTTCATCCACTTCCAAAAGCTGGGCCACAGTGCCTTTTACCCCTTTGAGCTTGCCTTTTATGACGCTCTTCACGCTTTCGGGGTATCCCTCCATGTTGTCGTATATATATTCGAGCGACTGTATGTAGCGCTCGTTTTTTTCGCACTCCAGATACAGCGCCTCATATTCCTTTCTTTTCGTTTTTTCCGCTTTTTGAAGATCGGACAATTTATCTTCCGTATCTTTTGATTCCGCCGCCGTTTTTTCTTTCGATCGTTCGGCCGATATTTTTTTGGCGTTCAAATTGTCCAAATCTTTTTCGTTTTTTTCTTTTGTTTCTGATAATTTTTCGATTTCGGCCGAGAGGATCCCCCTTCTTTCCGAGATATGCTTCATTTCGGAATTTTCTTCCGAAATTTTTATTTTCAATGCGTTTATTTCGGCGTTCAGCTCGAATATGGCGTTGGTCGCTTCTTCGATTTTTATGTTTTGCCCCGAAAGCTTCGAATCGACGTGTTCCAAATATGAAACGACGTCTTCTATTTCCATTTCGACCGTTTTGTATTCAGAGCTTATTTTGTCTATGCTTTCGGTTTTGGCCGCGATTTCTTTTTCCGCGTTTTCGATTTCCGCGATGTTTTTCCCGAATTCATGCCGGTTGATTTTTATTTCGTCTTCGATTTTTGCGACGTCGTTCTTTTTTATTTCGATTTCCGCTTTTTTTTCCATCGCGCTTTTTTGGATTCTTAAATTTTCGTTTTTCCTGTTTTCGCGGGCCGCGTCTATTTTTGCGATTTTATCGTAAAGATTGTCGCTTTTTTCGTTCAGCCTGTATATTTGCGCGTCGGCGCTCTCGAAATTGAATTTTGAGATTTCGTAGTCGCCTATTATTTTTTCGAATTCGCCCTGCATTTTTTCGATCGCGTTCACCCATGCGTATATTTCAAGCGCTTTCTTCCTGTCGCGCAAATCGAGGAATTTTTTCGCTTTTTCCGATGCGAGCCTCAAAGGCTCGAGGCGTTCTTCAAGTCCGAATATGATGTCCTTGACCCTTGTCAGGTTGTCTTTTACTTCGTACAGTTTTTTTTCGGCTTCGGATTTTTTGTATCTATATTTGGAAATTCCGGATGCTTCCTCGAAAATGCTCCTCCTGTCTTCGCTTTTTTTCGAGATCAGTTCGGCTATCCTCCCCTGGCCGATTATGGAATAGCCTTCCCTGCCCACCCCGGTATTCAGAAAAAGTTCGTATATGTCTTTGAGCCTCACGCTTTTGTCGTTTATGAAATAGCCGCTTTCCCCCGATCTCGAAAGCAGCCTGGTTATTTTTATTTCGCTGTGATCGCAATCTACGAGTTTGTCGGAATTGTCGATTGTGAGCGATACTTTTGCGTAGCTCGATGCCTTTATTTCCTTGGTGCCGCCGAAAATGACGTCTTCCATTTTTGCCCCTCTCAGGATTTTGGACGACATCTCCCCGAAGACCCAGCGCACCGCATCCGATATGTTCGATTTTCCGCTTCCGTTCGGACCCACTATGGCAGTTATCCCTTTTTCGAAACTTATCGAGGTTTTCAAGGGAAACGATTTGAACCCGGTCAGCTCCACCGTTTTTAGATACATTTGATTTTCCCCGTTTTTTATTTATATTTTTCGGTCAATACCCGAACAATGCGAGCGCTTCTTTTGCGGCGCCCTGCTCCGCGGCTTTTTTCGACGACCCTTTTCCTTCGCCCAATACGTTGCTGTTGAGCATGGCGCGAACTTCGAAAATTTTTTCGTGTGGAGGGCCCATTTCGCCCGTCAGCACATATTCGAGCGTTTCCCCGCTGTTTTGCTGGATTATCTGCTGCAGCAGGCTTTTGTAATCTTTTGTTTCGCCCTCTTTCACTATTTCGGCAATCGGCGCTTCGATGAAGCCAATCAAAAAATTTTTTGCGGCCTCTATTCCCCCATCTATGAAAATCGAGCCCAGCACCGCTTCGAAAGCATCCGCGAGGGTCGATTTCCTGCGCCTTCCGTTTGAAGCTATTTCCCCTTTGCCCAAAAACAGTTCTTCGCCCAACCCGATGGATTCGGCGAAAGAAAACAAGGAATCCTCGCAAACCACAGTAGCCCTGATGCGGGTGAGCTCCCCTTCTTTGCAACCTTTTAATTTCATGTATATGTATTCGGAGGTAACCAATGAAAGCACCGCATCGCCCAAAAATTCCAGCCGTTCATTGCATTCCGCTTTCACGCCTTTGGATTTCATCTCGTTTGCATAAGACGAATGGGTCAAGGCGGCGGTGAGCAAAAAAGCGTTTTTGTATTCGTATCCTATTTTTTTCGCGAAATTTCGCGCACGTTCTTCGTCATTCACTTTTTTGCCCCTCGTTTTCGTTTTCCATTCTTCCGTTAATCAGGCGGCCGCGAGCTTTGCGCCCTTGCCACTCATTTGTTGATCCTGCTCTGCATTTCGATTTCTTCGGTCAAATTCGTTTCCACGCAAAACTTGGCCTGGCGTATCGCGTTTTTGATCGCTTTCGCATCCGAGCTGCCGTGCGCTTTTATAACCGGTTTTTTCACGCCCAGAAGCGGCGCGCCCCCGTATTCGGATTGGTCGAAGGATTTTTTGAGTTCTTTCAGCGAGTTTTTTACCAAAGCCGCCGACACCTTAGTGAAAACATCCCGCAAAAACATGGATTTAAGTTTCTTGTCCATGAAAAGCCCAAATCCTTCGGTGAGTTTCAGGATCATGTTCCCCGTGAAGCCATCGGTGACCAAAACGTCGCTGCAATCCATCGTTATGTCCCTGCCTTCGATGTTGCCTATGAAATTTATGGTTTTTGTCTCGGAAAGCAGTCTGTAGGCCTCTACGTGCTCCGCTGTGCCCTTGCTTTTTTCGGCCCCGTTGTTTGCCAGCCCCACCGTGGGGTTTTCTATCCCGAATATTTTTTTCATGTATATGGAGCCCATGAATCCAAACTGCTTCAGATATTCGGCCTTTATGTCGAGGTTGGCCCCTGCGTCGATGAGCAGCGATTTCCTCTCATACGGCAAAACGACTGCAATCGCCGCCCTCTTTATATCGTTTATGCGTTTGACCACAAGCGTCGAGCCGGCTAAGAGCGCACCCGAATTGCCCGCGGAAACCATCGCGCACAATTTGCCGCCTTTGTCGTCGGCCAGCAGCCGGAAACAGACGCCCATGGATGAATCCTTGTTTTCCTTGACCACCGAAATCGGGTCATCCTCCATGGTTATGGCTTTTTCGGCGTGTATGATTTCAATGTTTTTTTTCGGCAAGCCGTTTTCTTCGATAACCCGATTTATTTTGTTTTCGTCCCCGACAAGCGCAACCTCAAGATCGAGCTCATCCACCGCGAGCGCCGCCCCTTTCACGCTTTCAACCGGGGCATAGTCCCCGCCCATAACGTCCAACAATATTTTCATAATACAAATCTTCCATTTCCCAAATATGTCATATTCCAGAATTTATTATACTATATCCTGCCGCGTTTTTCAACATCTTTTTTTTATTTTTGCGAATTTTTCCAAAATTTCATGTATTCGAGGGCGATCTCCGCCGTTTTTTGCTTGATGGATTTTTTACCGCCTTTTATTTTTTCTTTCGGGCTTTCGATTATCCCGAAATTTATCCCCATAGGCTGGAAATCCCCCACGCTTTCGTCGCTTATATAGTGCGCGAGCGCGCCGATCGCGGTAAATCTTGGAAAGGCCGAAAAATTTGAGTCCGCGATTTTTGCAGCCGCCGCAACTCCGGCCACAAATCCCGAGCTTGCGGAACATATATAGCCTTCAGTCCCGGTTATCTGCCCGGCAAAATATATGTTTTTGTCTTTTTTCAGGTTGTATGAGCAGTCGAGCAGCCTGGGGGAATTTATGTATGTGTTTTTGTGCATCACGCCGTAACGCAAAATTTCGCAGTTGGCAAGCGCGGGGATCAGCGAAAACACCCTCTTTTGTTCGGAAAATGTCAGGTTCGTCTGAAAGCCCACGATATTGTACATCGTCCCTTCGCTGTTGTCCTGCCTCAATTGCGCCACCGCATAGGGTTGCCTTCCCGTTCGCGCGTCGATTAGCCCCACCGGTTTCATGCATCCGAAAAGCAAGGTCGCTTCGCCCCTTTTTGCCGCTTCTTCGACCGGCATGCAGCCCTCAAACAGGTTATTTTCGATTTCTTCCTTTTCAAAACCACGGAGTTTTGCCGTTTCGGCCGATACGAGCGCGCTGCGAAACGTTTCGTACTCTTCTTTTGTCATGGGGCAGTTTATATAGTCCTTTTCGCCTTTGCCGTATCTCGAGGCGCAAAACGCGCTTGCAAAGTCGATTGACTTCGCATCGACTATGGGGGCGGCCGCATCGAAAAAATACAGGCAGTTTTCGCCGACGATGTTTTTTATTTCTTCCTGCAAGCCATCGGAAGTAAGGGGGCCCGTGGCGATTATGTTGATTTTGTCCCTTTCGAGCTTTGTGATCTCTCCGGTCATGATTTCGATGTTTTCGTTTGACTTTATTTTTTGGGTCACATAGCTTGAAAATTTTTCCCTGTCCACAGCCAATGCCCCGCCCGCCGGAACTTTGGAGCTGTATGCCGCTTCCATTATGAGGCTGCCGCCGATTTCGAGTTCCTTTTTTAACAGCCCCGAGGCATTTTCCACGCTCTCCGATTTGAACGAGTTTGAGCAAACGAGCTCCGCGAAGTTTTCGCTTGTGTGGGCCGGGGAAAATTTCGCGGGCTTCATTTCGAAAAGCCTCGTTTTGGCTCCCCTGGCGGCCGCTTGCCAAGCGGCCTCGCAGCCGGCGAGCCCCGCCCCTATGACGTTTATTTCATTCAACTTCCGATTCCCCTCCGGCCATTTCCTGTTTTTCCGGTTTTTCCGGCATTTCGCGCTTTTCCTGGTAACCGCAGTTTTTGTCGTAACAGTACACGAAATCCTTGCCTTTTTTCTGGAGCATGAGCGAACCGCATTTCGGGCATTTTTCTTTCAGCGGCAAATCCCAGATCGAAAATTTGCATTCCGGGTATTTTTCGCAGCTGTAAAAGTACATCTTGTTCTTCCCGCGTTTCTGGAGAAGCTTGCCCCCGCACAAAGGGCAGGAGGCATCCGCCATTTCTACGTTTATGGGTTTCGTGTTTTTGCATTTGGGGTAATTCGAGCAGGCGTAAAAATTTCCGAAACGCCCTTTCCTTATGACCATGAATTCGCCGCAGAGCTCGCATATTATGTCGGTTTTTTGAACTTGGCCCTGCTGCTCTTTTTTTATCACGTTGCCTTCTCTGTCAAGGCGCATGGTGAATTTGCATTCCGGGTAGCTCGGGCAAGCTGCGAACCTGCCGAACCTGCCGTTTTTGACGATCAATTTCTTGCCGCAGTTTTCGCACAGATAATCTATTTCGGTTTCGGGCACCACTATCTCTTCTTTGCCTATATTTACTTCCGCTTCGTCCAAGCTCTTTTTGAAATCGGCGTAAAATTTTTCCAAAACGCTTATATAGTCTTTTTTGCCCTCCTCGATTTCGTCGAGATCTTCTTCCATTTTTGCGGTGAAGCCGTAGTTCACTATGTCGCTGAAGTTGTTTTTCATCACATTCGTGGTTATTTCCCCCAGCGCCGTGGGTTTCAACGATTTGCCGTCCCTTTCCACATACCCCCTTTGCAATATGGTGGTGAGCGTGGGCGCATATGTGCTCGGCCTTCCGATGCCCTGTTCCTTTAGGACTTTTATGAGCGCGGCCTCGGTGTACCGATAGGGCGGCTGGGTGAAATTTTGGCTGTGGCTGAGTTTGTTCAGGCCGAGTTCTTCGCCTTCTTTCAATTCGGGGAGTTTCTTTTCTTTTTCGTCAAAGTCTTCGAAATTGTCTTTGTCGCTTTTTTTCTCGCTCTCGTCCGCAGTTTCCTCATATACGGCCAAATATCCCGGAAAATTCATCGTATAGCCCGACGCCTTGAATATATGCCCGCCCGCCTCGATTTCGGCATTTACGGTGTCCAGCGAGGCGGACTGCATCTGGCTCGACAAAAACCTGTCCCAGATGAGCTTGTATATTTTGTACTGGTCTGCGCCTAAGGATTTTTTTATGGTTTCGGGATCATAATCTTTTAAATGCGAAGGGCGTATCGCCTCATGCGCGTCTTGCGCGTTTTTGTCGGTTTTGTAATCTTTCGGGGTTTCCGGGTAAAATTTTTCGCCGTATTTTTCGGTTATGTATTCTTTGGCGGCTTCTTTCGCCTCCGCCGATATCCTCTGGGAATCAGTACGCATATATGTGATCAGCCCCTGCACCCCGCCTTTCGACGAACTGAGGTTTATCCCTTCGTAGAGTTCCTGGGCGGCTTTCATCGTCCTGTTCGACTGGAAGCCCAACTTTTTGTTGGCTTCCTGCAACAGCGTCGAAGTGGTGAAGGGAGGGGAGGGGTTTTTGTACCGCATCCCTTTCTTTATGTTTTTTGCCGTGTATTTGGCTCCTTCGAGATTGGACAAAATTTTGTCCGTTTCTTCTTTGTCCGAGAGGGTTATCCTGCCATTTTCGTCGCCGAAAAATTTCGCCTCGAAGTTTTTGTTTTGGCCGTTTTTCAATTCGGCCGTTATGGTCCAGTATTCTTCCGGGGTGAAATTGCGTATTTCTTCCTCCCTTTCGACGATGAGCCGCGTTTCCACGGACTGCACCCGCCCGGCCGACAGCCCGCTTTTTACGTTCTTCCACAAAAACGGGCTGATCTGGTATCCCACCAACCTGTCGATTATCCTCCTCGCCTGTTGGGCGTCCACTACGTTCATATCTATCGCCTTCGGGATTTTTATGCTGTTTTTCACGGCTGCTTTCGTGATTTCGTTGAAAGATATCCTCTTCGCGTTTTCCGGTTCGATTCCCAGCACTGCTGCCACGTGCCACGCTATCGTCTCGCCTTCCCTGTCGGGGTCCGTTGCGAAATACACGTTGTCCGCGTTTTTGGCTTCTTTTTTCAGTTCGTTTATCAAATCGCCCTTGCCCCGGATGTTTATATACCGAGTCTTGAATTTGTCGCCCACTTCGACTCCGAGTTTGCTTTTGGGCAAGTCCCGGACATGCCCCTTCGAAGCCATGACTTTATAGTTGGTCCCGAGATAACCTTTGACCGTATTCGCCTTCGCCGGCGATTCCATTATCACAATGTTTTTCATTTCGCGAAAATCCCTCCGTTTCAAGGTTCCAATAGATTTGGTTTACAGATTTGTGAAGCTGTCGCTTATTTTGTAACAATCCCCCGGGCATGAAGTTATGATGCCGTACAATTCCAAAAACGTGAGCGTGTTCATGACTTCCGATATTTGCATATCTGTCGCGATGTCGTCGGCGCGCAGTTTTTTTTCTTTTTTTTCGTGGAAAATTTCGAAAACTTTGAGCTCCGGTTCGCTCAGTATTATTTTCAGCGCCGAAAGCTTTTCCGAAAGGCCGGCTTTGGGCGTCCCTTCTTTTTTTGCAGGAGCGCCTTCCGATTCGATTGGCGGCGGCATGCCGGCTCCGCTGAAATTCGCCGCGCGTTTTATCCCGTCCGCCAATTTGTCCACCGTGTTTTTGCCGCCGCTTTTTTTTTCTTTTGGCTGTTCGCGCGAATAATTTAATTTGTTGTTGTAATATTTTGTTTTTTCTATATCTATCCTGTGGCTGTATAGGTGTTCGTATTCCGACAAAATGTCATACGCTTCGGTCACTATCCCCGCCTGCTCTTTGAGCAGGTTGTTGGCGCCCCTGCTGTTTGGCGCGTTTATGTTTCCGGGCACCGCATATAATTCCCGGCCTTGGAACAGCGCCGTTTTCGCGGTGATCAGCGCCCCGCTTTTGTTGTCCGCCTCCACCACGAGCACCGCCTGCGAAAGCCCGCTTATTATCCTGTTTCGCATGGGGAAGTGGAATCCTTTCGGTTCGGTTTTTGGGGGGTATTCCGTCATGATCAACCCATTTTCGACGATTTTGCCCATCAGTTCCCTGTTTTCGGGCGGATACGGTTTGTCTATCCCGCATCCGAAAACCGCGACGGTAAAGCCTCCTGCGGCAAGGCAGCCCCTGTGCGAGGCGGTATCTATCCCTTCGGCCATACCGCTTATTATGATCGCCCCGCATGAAGCGAGTTCTTTTGCGAGTTCGTAAGCGGCGCTTTTCCCGTATTCCGTCATTTTTCTCGTCCCCACCATCGCCACGCACAAATTGTCGTCGATATCCGGAAGCCTCCCGCGGTAATACAGCACGGCGGGAAAAGCCCGGATGCCGCGCAGCCGGCCCGGATACAGGGCGTCGTCGCAGTTCAGCACAGAAACGTTGTTTTTCGCGCAGAACTCAAGCGCCTTTTCGGCATTTCCGAGTTCTTTGGCGCAGAGCTTTTCGAAAATCCCTTCGTCCATTTCGAAATCGCATTTTTCTTTGAACTCGTCTTTTTTCGCGAGATATATGTTCTCGGCGTTTTTGAATATGCCGAGAAGTTTCTGCGGCAGCGCGCTCCCCGCCCCGCAGGCTTCGGACAGCCATATATAGTATAAATCGTCGGACATGATATTTTCCCTCCCCGGCTCAATTTGCCCGTTTTTTGTATTTGTTCGCTTTCCCCATTTCCCAAAGCACGATCGCCGCCGCGATCGAAACGTTCAGCGAATCGCTTTTTCCGCGTATCGGGATCGTCATTTTTTTGCCGCAGATTTCCGTGGTTCGCATATCGAGCCCTTTCCCCTCGTTTCCGAAGGCGACCGCCGTTTTGGCCCCGAATTCAATCTCGCCGATATGCCGCGAATCTTTGTCCAAATGCGCCGCAAACACATTATATCCGTTTTTTTTGAGCTTTGCAATATCTTCCCCGATGTTTTCGCTTATTTTTATGTTTTGCCTGAAAACCGCACCCATGGCGGCCCTTTGCGTTTTGTTCGAATATATGTCCGCGCAGTCTCCCGACAAAATTATGTCCGCATCGCAGAGCGCGTCCGCAGTTCGTATAACCGTGCCCACATTTCCCGGATCCCTCACCGAGCACAGGATGACCACGGGCTTTTCGTATGACAATTCTGCCTGTTTTTGTTTTTCCATCACGCACATGACCCCCTGGAAACCTTTTTCGTCCGTGATTTTTTCGTAGACTTCTCTTGTAACCGAGGTGACTTCAAAACCCGCCATGTCCGCCATATGCCCGGCGATATCCTCTTTGGCGACGATGTATCTGATTTTTTCCCGGTATTTGGAGTTCAGCGCTTCTTCCAAAAGTTTTGTGCCTTCGAAATAGAAAAGGCCTGTTTCGTCCCTGTGCTTTTTTTGTTTGAGCCTGCACAGATCGGCTATGAACGCATTGCTTCTTGAAGATATTGCCATGATCTGCGCCCCCATTTATCAAGGGCGGGAAAACCCCGCCCCTGCCCGTTTTTTATTCGGCCCTACAGCCCGTACAACGCCGCGTTCTTTATGTTCATGCCGGCAATTTGGTTTAGCAGCCACCGGGTTATCACGATGGCCGAAAACATCGATATTACGACGCCCATGAAAAGCGTCATCGCAAATCCCACGATCGGGCCCGAGCCGAAATTCCAAAGCACCAACGCCGCTATGAGCGTCGTCACGTTGGAATCCAATATGGCCGTGAATGCCCTTTTGAAGCCGCCGGTTACGGAAGCTTTTATAGCTTTGCCGCTCCTGAGCTCTTCTTTTATCCTTTCGAATATGACCACGTTGGCATCCACCGCCATCCCTATGGACAATATGATCCCCGCCACCCCGGGCAGCGAAAGGTTCGCTTGTGTCAGAACAAGCGTTATCCCGATTATGGCTATATAAGCGAGCAGCGCCATGGAAGCTACGCATCCGGGTATCCTGTAATAGGCGATCATAAACGCGATGACCAGCAATATTCCGATGGCGCCCGCGAGCAGGCTCGTTTCAATCGACTTCTCCCCGAGCATCGGCCCGGTTGCGGTGAGCTGCACATCCTTGAGCGCGAAAGGCAGCTGCCCCGCCGAAATTATCCCTGCCCAATATTCCGCCGAACTCCTGTCATAATTTCCCGTTATGATGCAGCTGTCGGAATTTATTTCGTTTTCGACGTTCGGTTTCATCATTTCGGAATCGTCCAGGTATATCCCTATGTAATTTTCCCCGTAAGGTTTGGCCGCCGCGATTCTCGTGGCTTCGGCAAACTTCGATACCGCTTCGGGTTTGAGTTTCAGGCTTATGAAATATTCGTTCCCGCGGCCCCTGGCGTCCCCGAAATTGGCCACCGCGCTGTCTATGTCCTTGCCGTCCATCACCACGTTCCCGTCATAATCCCGAAACTCGAGCACCGCGTTCGCCCCCAGCATCGTCACGGCTTCTTCCGGATCCGATATTCCGGGTATCTCGACCATGATTTGGCCCATCCCGCCCGCCGCTACCGTGGCCTCGGTGTATCCCAACATATCCAATCGGCCCCTTATCATCGCCACTGCCGTGTTTATTTCATCGCCGGAAGGCATCCTGTCCGCATCCGCCTCATACATTATAGACGAGCCGCCGGCTAAGTCCAGCCCCAGTTTTATGCCGCCCTCTTCGAAAACGCCCGCTATCCCCCATACCCTGATCCCGAAAAACGCGATTGCGAGCAGGCACAAAATCGACAAGACGGCGAGCGCGAAAGTCGCTATGCTTTTTTTCATTGTTTTACTCCTCCGAAATTATTGTGATCCAAATGATTTTTGCAACGGATTTTATTATATCACATACAATCGAAAAATGTCAATGGCTTTTTTGCCGCAACAATAAAAATCTTGAAAATTTATTTAAAAATTTTCAAAATTCCTATTGACATTTGTCAAATTATAGTATATAATATCATCATGGCCTCATGTAAATAATATTTACTTTCAGTAAATTAAATTTACCATTGGCGATTTTCCTGGTGTTTTTGAGTGTTTTTGCGAAAATTCGCAAAAACGGGCGGTTTCGGGTTTGCGCTGTAAAGCAATTTGCTTGTCGCGTTTGGACAAAGAAATCGCGGAAAACAACTTAGCCTTCATCCTATGTGGGGGACGATTGCAGGTCTCTTGCTGTTAGTCAGGCGAACAGTGGTCGTTCCCTACACTCCCCATTTAAACGCTTTTCACAAAAATTCTATCATGCTCTCGTCCCAAAATTCCGGGGCCTCGTACCCCAGCAGGTTCACGAATGTCGCGGCCAAGTTCGACAGCCCGAAATCTTTGTTTTTGAATATGTATTTGCCGCCGCAAAAATTGTCGGCGAATATGCATGGAACCGGGTTGAGAGTGTGGGCTGTTTTCTTTTTCGGCTGCCCGTTTTTGTCCATGACAGGGGCATTTGTTTTTTTGTCGGTTTCGTACATCTCGTCGGCGTTGCCGTGGTCCGCCGTTATTACCAATGCGCCGTGGGCTTCGTCCACCGCCTTTATTATCCTCGCAAGCTGGAGATCGACTGTTTCGACCCCGATTATCGTGGCGGCGAGGTCGCCCGTGTGGCCCACCATGTCCCCATTGGGGAAGTTCGCCCTTATGAATCTATATTTCCCGCTTTTTATTTTTTCGACCAATGTATCCGTGATTTCGGCCGCTTTCATCCACGGGCGCTGCTCGAAAGGCGCCGTGTCGGATTTTATTTCTATGTAGGTCTCCGTGCCTTCGTCGAACTTTCCGCTTTTGTTGCCGTTCCAGAAATAGGTGACATGGCCGAACTTTTGGGTTTCCGAAACCGCGAGCTGGGTTATCTTCCCTTCCGCCAGGCATTCGCCCAGCGTCCCCGAGATTTCGGGGGGGTTGACCAGATATTTTTTGGGTATGTGCAAATCCCCGTCGTATTCGAGCATCCCTGCATAGAGCGCGTCCGGTTTTTTTATCCTGTCGAATTTGTCGAATTCATCGCCCGCGTCGAAAGCGGCGGAGATCTCAATGGCCCGGTCTCCCCTGAAGTTGAAAAACACCACGCTGTCGCCGTCGTTTATCTTTCCGGCCGGAGCGCCGTCTTCGGCGATGACGAACGCTTCCGAAAATTGGTCGCTCTCGCCTGTCTCGGCTCTCAGGGTTTCGATTGCTTCCGTTGCCGAGGCGAACATCCTGCCCTCGCCGAGCACGTGAACGCGCCAGCCCCGCTCGACCGCTTTCCAGTTCGCGCCGTACCTGTCCATGGTTATGGTCATGCGCCCCCCTCCGGATGCGATTTTGGCCTCAAATTCGGCGCAGTTCAAATTTCGCATAAATTCTTCGATCCTGTCCACGTACACCAAAGCCGAAAAAGGCTCCACGTCACGCCCGTCCAGCAATGCGTGCACCCTGACTTTTTTTATGCCTTCCGTTTTTGCCTGTTTTATCATGGCTTCCAGGTGATCCATGTTCGAATGTACGTTGGCGTCGGACAAAAGGCCGATAAAGTGCAAAGCCGAATTGCTTGACAGGCAGTTGCCGCACAAATCCCGCCAGGTTTTCGAGGCGAACATCTCCCCCGATTCGATCGCCCTCGTCACCAGCTTCGCGCCTTGGGCGAAAACCTGACCGGCGCCCATGGCGTTGTGCCCCACTTCGGAATTTCCCATGTCCTCGTCGCTGGGGAGCCCCACGGCGGAGCCGTGAGCCTTGAGTTTTTGCGAAGGGTATTCGACCGCGAGCTTGTCGAGGGTCGGGGTATTTGCGAGGCTTACCGCGTTTCCGGGGCCTTCTTCGGCTATTCCCACCCCGTCCATGACCACGCATACGAGAGGGCCCGCTATCCCCTCGAATTTTTCCGACTTTTTCAGGGTTTTCGTTTCTGTACCCATATTTGTTGTGATATTTTTCTCCTTGTAAAATTATCGCGTCATGCTCTAATTATACACCATTCTGTTCTTCCATAGCAACAAAAAACAAAAAAAGTTACAATTCAAAAGATAAATTTTCGCAAAAATTTATCCGAAAATTTTCAAAAAAGTGATATAATGGATAACAGCCAAGATATATACGCGGGGAGGCACAGCCGAAAAGTGTGGCTGCGGACTATTATGAATGATACGAAAAAAGGCGAAAAGACTTCAAAAGGCGGAAATGTATCCCAAATAGTCGAAATTTTTGTTTTGATTTCGGCGTCCCTTTTTCTTTCGGTGGTTTCCGCGCTGTTCATGGGCGCCGCAGGGGCTTTTTGCGCCGTCGCCGCTTCCGCTTTGTTCGCCTGCGCGCTGTTTTTGATTTCGCCCACGCTTGTATGCCTGATCGCGGCGGCCGTTTCTGCGGCGGCGAGTTTTTTGATACTTTACCCGATTTGCGGGAATGCCGCAAATTCATTGGCGGGCGCAACCTATGCCATAGTGGGGGCGCTTATTTATTTCGGGGTGAAAAGAAAGTGGCCCAGGACGAAAATCACCGTGGGCGCCGCCTGTTTTTTGACCGTGTTCTGCATTTTTCTGATCGCCCTTTATTTTCTTGCGACATCCGGCTCCTTTTCGTTGGGCATGCTTTCAATTGCCTTCGATGCAGTCCTGACTGACGCCGTTCAGATCGCCGCCGCGCAGCTCCCGGAATTTTTGGCGCTGCCGGAAGCCGACAAAGACTCGTACATACTGGAATTCGTAAAAAACATGAAAGCTTTGTCCCCCGCTTTGTTCGTGATGTTCAGTTCCGCGATGGCCTATCTGTCCACTTCGCTTTTCAGATACGCGTACAATATTTTCATACCCATGGCGAATCCCGGCAGGAAAAAAATAAAGGGCAAATATTGGCGGCTCAATCTTTCCCTTGTTTCGGCGGTGGCGGCGATTATCTCCATTTCTGCGTCTTTCTTTGTTTCGCCGCGAAAATACCTCCTCACATCCATTGTTTTCACTAATTTGGCATATATTCTCGCCCCCGGGTTCTGCGTGATGGGTCTCTACTTTGTCCATGACAAGCTGTTCAAGCAAAAAACCTGGGCGTTTTGTTTCGCCCTCATTCCGTGCGCGATCGTTTTCGCCCTGTACTTCCAAAGCTTTTTGTATATTGTCATTTTTGTTTTGGCGATGTGCGGGCTGCACGCCACATTGGCGGGGTATGTAAAAAAGCTGATTGAGAAGGCGAAAAAAGTTTTGTTAGGCGATGACGACGACACCGATGACGACGATTACATAGAGTGAAAATAGAATGAAAAATGTCCGCGTCCATCTTCAACATTTGCCATTGAAAGCGGGGAGGCCAAGCGATGAAACCCGGAGGTAGATTTAGAAAATACATATCGGAGCACAAAACTTTTCTGTGCTTTGCCGTGAATTTTTTTTGCATTTTGCTGGCGCTGGCCTTTTTTTGGTTTTCCCGGAGCCTCGAAGAATACGGCAATTCGCTGAAACTGAGCGTCGCGGTTTTTGCAGCCGACATATTGGCCTCTTCTTTCATCATAGCTTTGAGCCTGCCCGCAAAGCCCCCGGCCGGCAAGAAGCGGATAGCCGGCGAATTGAAGTCGATCGCCGAAAACATGACGCCGGACTTTGTATACGCTTTCGAATTCCCCGTTCTGATAACTGAACCCGGCGGATATGTCGTTTGGCACAATGAAGCCGCATTGAAATGCCTGTCCAAAGAAAATGAACCGGAAATCATGTGGAAAAACATTTCGGAAATCTCCGGCAACCAGATTTCCCCCGAAAAGCCGCGCGCCATCCCGGAAACGGAAAAAAATATCACGAAGGCGAAAACCGATGCCTTCATAAACGGCAGATCCTATTCCGTCGCGGTCTTGAAGACAAGCGCCGCGCCGCACTCCCAGCCCGGCGAATTGGATGTATATATCTTTTCCGACATAAGCGAGCTGGAATATCAAAAATACGAGGCGGAAATGAAAGATCCCGTCGCGGCATATTTTGTAGTCGACAATTTAGACGAATCAAACCCGAAGCTTCAGGACAAATACAGGAGCGCCTCCGGGGCGGTTTCCGATCTTCTCCATGAGTTCATGTCCGGCTGCGGCGGGCTGATAAAAGAATACGGCAAAGACAAATATCTGTGTTTTTTCGAAAACCGCGCGCTGAAAAATTTCATAAAATCAAAATTCGGAATCTTGGACTCGGTCAGGAATGTAAAAATCGAAGAGCTGGACATGCCGGTGACCGTTTCCGGCGGGGTTTCCAACATATCCGGGAGCCTTTCCGAAAAGGAATCGGCCGCGCGGCACGCCCTCGACATGGCCCTCCAGAGAGGCGGCGACCAAGTGGGGGTAAAAGGAGCGTCATCCACGGAATTTTTCGGCGGGAAAACCAAAACGGTCCAAAAGCGGACGAAAGTGAAGTCCCGGATCATCGCCAACGAACTCGCCGAATACATGAAAAGAAGTTCGAACATTCTGATCATGGGCCACAAAAGCGGGGACAGCGACTGCATAGGCGCTTCAATCGGCATAGCCCGTTTCGCCATGGCGGTCGGCAGGGAAGTCAACATAGTGGCGAACATACACGACCCAATCATGAAATTCGCCTTTGCCAAGCTCCGCGGGTTCGAAGAATACAAAAATGTTTTCATAGACGAGCCGGCTGCCTTGGACAAAATCGAAGCGGAAACTTTCGTGGTGGTCACCGATGTGAACAACCTGCCGCATTTCGAATCCGAAGCAGTATACAAAAACGCATACAGGTGCGCCATCATCGACCATCACCGAAAAGTGGCCGAATACGCGAACAGCCCCGACCTGGAATACATAGTGCCCTCTGCATCCTCGGCTTCGGAACTCGTGGCCGAAATACTCGAGCAGTCCCTATCCCCCGGCGACTTGTCAAAAGAAGAAGCGGAACTTTTGCTCGCGGGGATATTTTTGGACACGAAAAATTTTTCGCGCAATACGGGGACCATGACCTTTTCAGCCGCTTTGTATCTCCGCGGCGAAGGGGCGAACCCCGCCGACGCGGAGGAAATGATTTCAAAGACGAATTTGGATGAATTTGTCAAACAGGCGCGCTTTGAGGCCAACATATCGATATACAGGAATTCGGTTGCGATATCCTCGTTTGAAGGGGAAACGGAATTGTCCGACAAAAACGCCGCAGGAGCCAAAGCTGCCGAAAGGATGCTCGAAATCGAAGGCGTGGCGGCTGCCTTTGTCATAAACAGCATCGACGGAGTCGCATATATTTCGGCCCGCTCGCTTCCCTGGGGGAGCATAAATGTCCAAATAATCATGGAAAGCTTGGGGGGCGGCGGGCATTTCGAATACGCGGGGGCGCAAGTCAGGAATTCGGGGGCGGATGAAGTCGAGTCGCTTTTGAAAAAGGCCATAGACGAATATTTCGACGCGAATTGAAAAAACAAGACAATAGAATAATATTATATATAGCAGAAGGAGAATAACAATGAAAGTGTTGCTTAAAGAAGACGTGAGGGGGCAGGGCAAAAAAGGGGAGATAATAAACGTTTCGGACGGCTACGCCAGAAATTTTTTGTTTCCGAGGAAATTGGCGGTAATTGCCGATGCCAAAGCCGAAAACGAAGTCAGGACAAAAAAAGAGGCCGAAATCCACAAAATCGAGTATGAAAAACAAAAAGCAGTCGAGCAAAGCGAAAAACTTTCCGCAATCACGCTGAAAATCAACTCTACCGCCGCGCCGGACGGAAAGCTGTACGGTTCCGTGACGGCTGCGACCATAGCCGAAGAGCTAAAAAGCAAGGAAAACTTGGACATAGACAAACGCAAAATAAACCTCGAAGAGCATATAAAATCCTTCGGTACCTATACGGTGGAAGTGAAAATATACCCGGAAGTAACGGCCAACCTGACTGTCGTTGTGACTGATACCAAATAGCAAGGGGAAATCAAATTGAGCAGCCAATCCAATTTCAACAGCGCTCCCGAAATAAATTTCGCTTCTTCCGAATACGACATAAAAAGGATACCGTATTCGCTTGAAGCCGAAATGTCCGTGCTCGGAGCCATTCTGATCAATCCCGAAATATATGAGCAAATAGCCGAAACGCTGTCCGCCGAAGATTTTTACCTTCCGAACCATAGGGACATTTACGACTCCATAACGAACCTGTATCTCAAAAACCGATCGATCGATTTGGTTACGCTGCTCGACGACATCGTGTCAAAAGGCCCGCGTTCGGACGAATCGGCGCGAAACACCGCTAAGGAATACCTGATGCGGCTCTCCGACAATGTTCCGGTCATCGCGAACATAAAAGAATACGCCGGGATCGTGAAAGAAAAGTCGATGAGGCGCAAATTGATAAGCGTTTCAAACGACATAATAAGGATGACATATGAAGACGCTTCTTCCGGGATCGAATTCGTGATCGACCGCGCCGAGCAAATGATTTTCGCCCTCGCGCAGGGCAGGGTGACGCAGGATTTCGCCCATGTGAAAAACATATTGTCGAGCGTGATCGCCGATATACACAGCGTGGAAAACGACAAGGATTTTGCGAGGGGGCTCTCATCCGGCTTTTCGGGGATCGACAATACATTGATTGGAATGAACTCCGGCGATCTGATCATAATCGGGGCGAGGCCGGGAGTGGGAAAAACCGCTTTTGCCATGAATATCGCGATGAATGCCGCTTCGAAAAGAAAAACCGTGGCTGTGTTCGAGCTCGAAATGTCAAAAGAACAGATAGTTTCAAGGCTGCTTTCGAGCGAATCGTTCGTCGAAAACACAAAGCTGAAAACCGGCATTTTGAACGATGAGGATTGGACCAATATCATCGAAGCGGGTTCGAGGATATCGGAATGCGACATATATATCGACGACACGCCGAGCATGACCGTCACGGGCATGAAAGCGAAGCTTCGAAAATTCAAAAAGCTCGATTTGGTTATCATCGACCATTTGCAGCTGATGCAGACGGACAGGGGAAACGGGAACCGGGTTCAGGAAATTTCGGACATTTCCAAAAATCTGAAGATTTTGGCAAAAGAGCTCGGCGTCCCCGTGATCACCTGCGCCCAGCTGTCCAGGGGCCCGGAATCCAGGGACAACAAACGCCCCATGCTTTCGGATCTCCGGGAATCCGGTTCGATAGAGCAAGATGCGGACGTGGTCATGTTTTTGTATCGGGACGATTATTACAAGGAGAGCGTGGAAAAACACAACAGAGCCGAAATAATATTCGCCAAGAACCGCCACGGCGCCCTCGGGACGGTCAATGTCGGATTTGAAAAAAAGTTGACGAGATTTTACGATATAGACGAGGTGCACAGAGAAACGTAATGCCGAATTCAAACAGCGATTTATGGCAAAAAGCCGAAAATTTGATTGAAAAATACAACATGATAAACAGCGGGGACGATGTGCTCGTCGCCTTTTCGGGCGGAAGCGACTCCTCCGCGCTGCTTTTTTTCCTGCTTGAATTCTTGGGCAAAAAAAACAACATATTCGCAGCTCACTTGAACCACATGATAAGGGGAGCCGAATCGGGGCGCGACGAAAAATTCGCGGTTGAAACCTGCGAAAAATACAAGATAAAAATATTTGCCGAAAGGCGCGATATACCCAAAATGGCAAAGGATTCGAAAAAAGGGATTGAAGAGGCCGCAAGGGACGCCCGATACGTTTTTTTGCGGGAAGTGGCGGGATCCATAGGAAAAAAAACGAAAATCGCAACTGCGCACACCGCTTCCGACAACGCGGAAACTGTGATTTTCAATTTGGCGAGGGGCTGCGGGCTAAATGGGTTGTCCGGTATCGCCCCGGTCAGGGAAAATATCGTCAGGCCGCTTCTTTCCTGCTCAAAGGGGGATATTTTAAGTTATTGCCGGGCAAACAAAATACCGTATGTCGAAGATGCGACAAATTCCGACGAAAATTATTCGAGAAATTTTATCCGCCGCAACATAACTTCGAAACTCGGGGAAAAATTTAACCGTTCGGACGAAAACATATTCAAAACATCGGAAACGCTGCGGGATTTCGCCGATTTCATGGATTCCCTGGCCAATGCCGCGATCGGAAGCTCCGGATGTGTCGAAGCGGGCGCCTTGATGACAAGGCATAAAGCTTTGCAGCATTCCGTCATCGAAAAACTTTACGAAAAGGCGGTTTTCCCCGAAAACAAAAAACTCGAGCGCAGGCACATCGAATATGTCGCGCAGCTTTTGGCCAAAACGGAAAAGTCCGCGGATCTGCCCGGGCTTGTCACAGCCAAAATTTCAAAAAACAAATTGGCCATGGAAAAAACAATCGGCAAAAAAACCAGCCGGAACCGAAAATAGCAAAAAATTTTCACTCCGTCAAAAAATATTTACAATTTATTTAACCATGCCGCAATCGCTTTTGCTAAAATAGAACTAAAAAACGGAGAAAACTTTAAAAATGACAAATGCCGGCTTAAATAAATATCCCATGTCGGATTTCAAAAAAATAATCCTGCCGGAAAACGAAATAAAAGAAACCGTGTCGCATATGGCCAAGCAGATCAGCGAACATTATGCGGGCAGAAAGCTGCTTGTCTGCGGGATCCTGAAAGGCGCGTTCATATTCGTGGCCGACCTGGTCAGGGAAATGGAGATACCCGCCGAACTGGCCTTCATAAAGGCTTCGTCATACGGCGGCGGCGCCTTTTCGTCGGGGGATGTGAAACTCGCGGAATTTTTTGTCCCTGAGCCCCGCGGAGATTTTGACATATTGATTGCAGACGACATATTGGATACGGGGAATACATTCCGCCGCCTCAAAGAACAATTCAACGCCGGGGGATTTGCCAGCGTGGAGTTCTGCGCGCTTTTGGACAAACCCGAAAGAAGGGAATGCGAAATCTCCGCAAGATACATAGGGAAAAAAATAGCAAACGAATTTGTGGTGGGCTACGGGCTCGATTACGGGGAAAAATACAGGGATTTGCCTTTTGTGGCCGTTTTATCCGAAAAGGCATTGGAAAACAATAATTTAAATTGAGTTCACATAAGCGTGTTATTTTAACAATATTGCAATATACAAATCAAGTAGGAGTTTAATCGATGAAAAATAGTAGTAATTTGCGTATGGTTTTTTTGTATCTTCTGTTCATTGTCGTCGTCATTTTTGTGGCCGGATACTTTTTCGACCAAGGAAAACCGGACAAGATCACATACGGCGAAATAGTGCAGTATATAAAAAACGACGAAGCGGTGAAAATCGTGATAGACGATGCCGAAATAAAGCTGACCTTGACTTACGAGGCCGCTCTTCGGGCAAACACCCAAGAAGTGACCCATAACCTGAGCAGCATCATCATATTCGAGCAGGATGTGGGGGATGTGGTGATTTCGAATTTAAGCGACGATTCCAAAAACCTCAAAAGCTACGACATCATACCGGCCGCCCAAATGGCTTGGTGGGTGAGCATCATACCATATTTCATCGTGATCGTGCTGCTCGTCGCGGTTTGGGTGTTTTTCATGAACCAAGCCACCGGAGGCAGGGGAAAGATCACTTCGTTCGGCAAGACCAAGGCCAAGCTCAACACCGAAGAAAAGAAAAAGGTGTTTTTCGCCGATTTGGCCGGAATGGACGAGGAGAAAGAAGAACTGCGCGAAGTTGTCGACTATCTCAAAAACCCGCTCAAATTCGTCGAGCTGGGGGCGAGGATACCCAGGGGCGTGTTGCTGGTCGGCCCTCCGGGGACGGGCAAGACTTATCTTGCAAAAGCGGTGGCGGGCGAGGCAGGAGTTCCCTTTTATTCCAGTTCGGGTTCGGAATTCGTCGAAATGTATGTGGGCGTAGGCGCTTCGAGGGTACGCGATTTGTTCGAAAACGCCAAAAAAAATCCCGCGAGCATACTGTTCATAGACGAAATAGACGCAGTGGGGCGCCACAGGGGCGCAGGACTCGGGGGCGGCCACGACGAAAGGGAGCAGACCCTCAACCAGCTGCTCGTGGAAATGGACGGTTTCGGCACAAATGAAGGCGTAATCGTGATTGCCGCCACAAACCGTCCGGACATCTTAGACCCCGCGCTGCTCAGGCCCGGGCGTTTCGACAGGCAGATAAACGTGAATTACCCGGATATAAAAGGCAGGGAAGAAATTTTAAAGATCCACGCCAAATTCAAAAAGTTCGAGGAATCCGTAAAATTCGAAGTGATCGCCAAATCTACCGCCGGATTCACGCCCGCGGATCTGGAAAACTTATTGAACGAAGCGGCGCTGCTCGCCGCCCGCAAGATGAAAAAACTGATAGGCATGAACGACATAGAAGAAGCCATGCTCAAAGTCATGATGGGCCCCCAGAAGAAAAGCAAGGTGATAAGCGACCACGAAAAAAAGCTTGTGGCATACCATGAAGCGGGACATGCCATCGTCAACCGTTTTCTCTCCACCTCCGACCCCGTCCACCTGATCTCCATAATCCCCACAGGCGGAGGGGCGGGCGGATACAATATGTATCTTCCCAAAGAGGACAAGAACATGATGTCAAAAAAGGAAATGGAAGAAAAAATCGTAAGCCTGCTGGGCGGGCGCGCAGCCGAAAAACTCGTGATGGAAGACATATCCACAGGCGCCTCAAACGATATAAACCGGGTATCGACGATGGCGAGGCGCATGATAACCCAATACGGCATGAGCGACGAACTCGGGCCGATCGTGTTCGGCACGGGGCACGAAGAAGTCTTTTTGGGCAGGGAACTGAACAGCTCGCGCAACTATTCCGAAAAAATCGCGGCCCAAATAGACGACGAAGTGAAACGGATCGTAGACAACGCATATGAAGCGGCGCAGCAAATACTCGGGGAGCACAAGGAAAAGCTGTATTTCATCGCCGATTTCTTATTGAAATACGAAACCATGGACGGCGAACAGTTCGAAGCGGCGATGGCCGGCGAACCGAGTTTCGAGGAACTCGAATCGATGGTTTCCGAAAAGAAACGCAAAAGCGACGAGGAGAACCGCAGGGTCAAGGAAGAAGCCGACAAAAGGGCCAAGGAAGAATCGGAGCGCATGGAAGCGCTGCGCAGAAAAGAGAGGGAAGAAACCCTCGGCAAAATGCGCACGAGGCCCCCCTACCCTCCCAATAATCCAAACAATCCCGGCAACCCCGGCGGCGGAAGCGGAGGCGGCGGCGACTCCAAAAACAAAGGCGGCGACGACTTAAAATTCAAAGACGGAAACGATCTGTAATATATCGGCAAAAAAACATGGGGACGGCATTAGCCGCCCCCGTCTCTTTCTCCCTGATTTCAGACACCTATATATTTGCCCAAAATGGAAAACACTCCGTTTGTCAGAGGCTTTTTTTCATCAGGCCTTTCGAGAATGCCGCGATTTATCAGCTCTTCCGCCACAAAACCGATTATATTGTGGACATAGCAGGATACCCATTGGTTTATCTGGCTGTCGAGCCGCTTCGGGACGAACGCCTTGAAACTTTTGTGAATGTCAAAAATCAATTCGGCGAGCATCTCATCGAGGTTTGCGTTGTCCTTGTCAAAACGCCCCTTGAAATCCTCGAACTGCTCTTTTGCGAAGATTGCGAAATTAAACTTGTATTCGCCGCCGTCCTTGACTATGAGATTGGCCGCAATCAATCTT
>Ga0082212_10000116_pt1 | contig 118571 bp, 104 predicted proteins | sample TergutNt197P3_FD_71548 | JGI IMG/M metagenome (GOLD analysis project Ga0082212, IMG submission 71548) | Neocapritermes taracua P3 segment gut microbial communities from Petit-Saut dam, French Guiana - Nt197 P3 | ecosystem: Host-associated > Arthropoda: Insects > Digestive system > Gut ...
CACATTTTAGGCCTTGTTCGCAGTACTTTCGCCTAACATCCTGCACAACATTTTTCGAAACCCTAAGCGCTTTAGCCACTTCAAGAACAGTTAATTTTGGAACTCTGTTGTCGTCAGTAAGCAGCAGCGCATTGCATCGAATTATTTCTCTGGCTGGCGATTTTCCTGTCTTGGCTTTCCTGGTTAAATATTCTTTTTCTTCGTCTGTAAGCTTAACTGTATAAAGTAGTTTTGGCATATAGTGCACCCCTTGCCATTATACCGCTTTATATGACAATTTGTGCACTTATTATCGTTGTCAGAGCACTACAAGCGCATAAAGCTTGGGTGGGGCTGGTAGATTAAGTTTAATAAAAGAGGTGTTTACTCAATGAATGAATCTCGTTCAACCCTACCTTGCTGCTGCGTTTTGGATGCCTACTTTATACTCAACTGCCTGCTTGCCTTGCTTGTCAAGCTTGCGACACTTGGCGATTAAGTCTGCTTCTTCTTGTGTAAGGGCAGTAATGCCAACGTTAGCGCTAAAGCAATTTATGCTTAATTTATGGGCTATCTCCTTTTGAGAGAGGCCATAATTCTCCCGAAGTTCGCGGATACGTTCGATAAAAATATTATTTATTCCCATTTTATACTTGACATATGCTCGTTGTAGTTTTAACTTTTATAGCACTAGCTGCAGTTACCAATGATGTAACGCAACGATTCTTTAGCTTTTTTTTGCAATCGCCGATAATTGCGCAACAGCTCTGCCTCTTCTTTCGTAAGAGGGGCCATTTCATTTTCATTGCAATATCTGCCGCATAGATAGTCAATCGAGACATTATACAAGTCTGCCATTGCATTCAGCGTGTCAAATCCCGGCTTACTTGCTCCAGCTTCAAGATTTTTGACATGCTGTTCAGTAATCTTTAAATATGTTGCAACTTCCTTTTGAGTAAGAGCATTTATTTCTCGTAAAGTAGATATATTACTGCTAAATGCATTAATAAATATTGATTGCTCATCGATTGAACTCGATTTCTCGTTCAAATTTTCTTTTGTTGCTAGCGATGATTCACGAGTGCCAATATCTGTGTCATAAACCTTGTGATTGCGTGTGCGGCCTGCTAAATAATCTAATGAAACATCCAAGGCATCTGATAAAGCAACTAAAACATCAAAACCCGGCTTTTGGGAGCCGCTTTCGTAATATTGCACTCTTCGCTCACCTACACCTGCTAGCTCTCCCAGGTGCTTTTGAGTAAGCCCTCTACTGGTTCTTATATATTTCAGTCTTTCTCCCAAGGATTCCATTAATTCACCAATTAAGTTGACACGCCGATACTGGCGTGATATTATTGATTATAACACGCCGATTATAGCGTATTACAACCAAAGGAGGCTGCGCATGAGGGACAAGCTACGAGAGAAACGTGAAACGCTAGGGCTCACACAAAAAGAGCTCGCAAAGCGTTCAAAAGTTTCAGAGCGTGTCTACCAGGATTATGAGTATGGCAAAGTGACACCACGCTACAATGCTATGAAACGAATTGCCCATGTACTTGGCTCTTCTGTAGAAGAGCTGTTTGGCAACGCTAGCGACGAAATCCAAACAGCCACTACGATAAAAGTCTAACTGTTACCTAAAGTATACATGATTCTATAATAATCCGATAGAAATGCGATCCAAAATGGTTTGTTTTTTTACCATGCCATTCAATAACCACTTTGAGGGCCTCATGGGCGATGGCAAGCCGATTAAAAAACATGCAATAAGGTTTCGCAATGAGCGCACAGGACGCTGCAGCAGCGATCGGGATAAGCTCTCCACACTTGCGCCGACATGAGAGCGGTCAGCAGAAAGTAACAATCGGCACAACAGAAAAATGGACCACGCATATGGGGTGGCATTGCATTCGCTTATTGATGCAACAATTGCCTCAACGGAGATAGAAGGCAAAATACCGTCATATTGAATCTGCACTCGCTGGGCCTTTGAAATGCTACATGAATGCATTGAGGGATGAGGGGCGTTATGGGATCAACCGTAGGGAGACGAGGAATATCCGGCGACAGGACTAACAGCCTATACGCGCTAAGCCTCGCTGGTTTATTAAGATTGCCCTCCCCTAAGGAGGAACAAGGTTCACCGCTGGTATCACTCAGATGCCAAATGGTATCACATAGATACAAGTGAATTTTGCTCTGGTATCTCATAGATACCAGTAGTGCATACATTGGTATCACACAGATACCAGAGTGGTATCACACAGATACCAATTTAGCCCCTATATTAATACATTAATACATAAGGAATAAGACAAGAAGATTATGAATGCCACGAGCAAAGACGACAGCGGAATTTATTTAGCTTCACACAAAAAACTCAAAAAAAGGGGAATGTGGTTTACAGCCGGCATCGCTCCGGCTCGCAACCTCGCATCAAGGCAACCATGGGCGTTAGTATGTTCGCTGAGATTAAGGCTTACTACCAGTTTATCAGAACACAAAAACTCACGTATCCAGCAAGGGAAGTCTGGCGAGCGCTGCTTGAGCTTTGGAATGAATCGCAGTGGGCAGATGTCTTTATCGCTTCAGCAGCCAGTATTGCAGACAAAGCCCAAATACCAGTAGTCACTGCAAAACGCGCCCTAAAGGAGCTTGATGAACTGGGTTTGCTGAAGAACACTAATGCCGGAAGCAGGAAAACAAGTGCGATCCAAATGCAAAGCCTTGCTGAGATGCATAATACAGGATCGCTAACAGAGCTAATGGATCCACAACAGTGTTTGCGAGTTCAGCAAGAAGCAAAGCCAGAGACAGCACAAGAGCAGCTTGGGCTCTCGGGCCATGAGCCTGGAGTGCTTATTAGCTTGCCTCTGAAAGGTGGCGGAGAGTTCCGCATAGACCTAAAATGGGCATCCGAGCTGCAAGATGCCTATTTGGAACTTGATGTGCCCAAAGAGCTAAAGCGTATGCAGCTGTGGTGCGACTCGCACCCAGACAGGCTTAAAACGCAAAAGGGCATAAAAGCTTTTGTGACATCATGGCTAGCCCGATCGCAAGAACCGAGAAAGGAGAGCAGCAATGCAGAATACAAAGGATACGAGCATAGGAAAAGCAGTCCAGAGCTACCTGGCTGGGATAGCGACTATGCGGATTTCGTCTAGCATCAACGAATTCGAAATAGACACAGAATGCGAGGAAATTAGAGGTGGGCAGATAGCCTGCAAAGCATGTGGGGATGCTAAGTCTATGCAGTACCCTGAAGGCTTTGGCGAGCTGACAGGCAAGTATTTAAGATTTAAAAAATGCTCCTGCAATGACGCTGAAGACCGGGAAATTGAAACAGAAAGGCTGATGGCAGATCGCTTGCAGAGAATCAAGTCGCTTCAGCTAGAGTCGCTGATGGGGCAGCAGTTCTTCAGCGCAAGGTTTGAAAATATTTCGCTGGGGATTAGCCCGGCCATCGACACAGCAGCAAGAAGGCTGGCCACTTATGCCGAGATAAGCGGTATTGCTTATGAAAAGGGGCTTGGGGCGTACATTTACGGCGATGTCGGGGTAGGAAAGACATACCTCATGAGCTGCTGCGCAAACGCGCTCATTGACAAGCTTTTGCCGGTAATCTTCACATCGTTCATTGAAATATCGCGCAAAGTCCGATCAACGTTTGGCTCGCAGGGCGCTGAGCACAGTGAGGGCGAGCTTATGGGCCAAATAGCCAACGCTGACTTTTTGTTTCTTGATGACATCGGCTCCGAATCCCTCACGCCATGGATGCGCCAGCTTGTGTATGAGGTGCTTGACAGCAGGCTTAGGGCACAGAAGCCAACGCTTTTTTCAAGCAATTATGCAATCCCTGAGCTGGCGGGCAGAGGCTACGAAAAGCGGTGCGTCGACAGAATCATGATGCTTTCGACTGAGGTTATGCAGATAAAGGGCCCTAACCTGCGAATGAAGAAAGCGCAAGAAAAAGAAAGCTGGTTTTAGCAAAAAGCCCAAATTCGCGCGCAGGGGCCACTAGAACCAAAATCCGATTTAGGTTTCAAGTGCAAGGGTGAAGCTATAAAAGTGCCAATAACTGATCTCCACAAAAATCGAGAGATCCCAGCGGGTGGCAAAATATGGAGCCCTATAGCTGGCTCCCATCGGTTTGGAGCGATAAGCATAAAGCTGCAAGCTATAACTGAATGCAATTCTAGCGGACCTTAACTTGATATGCTGGGTGAGCAAGAATGCACGATTATCGAAGCGAAAAAGCTTACGCTAATTAGCATTTTCAATCCTTCTCGAAGATGAGGCAACCGACATTGATCCGCACTATAGCTACTATCGTGGCAGCAACTGGCAAGCCGGCGCTATAAGAGCTTATGTTTGCATAAGGTGTAAAAAACAGGCTATAAAAAGTACAAGCCTCGAAACCCGCTAAATAAGCAAAAAAAATGGCACGCTTGAGAGGAGTCGAACCTCCGACACACGGTTTAGGAAACCGTTGCTCTATCCACTGAGCTACAAGCGCACGAGTCTTTCGTATGATAGCATAAGTGTATGCGAAAATCAATGCAGCAAATTCAATGGCTTATTGCATGCTTGCAATTTGGAGCATAGAGCCTCATTGTCAAATAATTATGCAAACATGCGCAAAAATTAGGTGCAAGCCTCTGCAAATGGCGCTGCAGCCTGTTGCTGCTACCTGATTTCCACTGCATTGCATTGCGCAGGCGCTGTATAAACCGCTGCCTTGCTTGGCACATACCTATGTGCTATTCTTTAGCAAGAGCAAATATTTGCATCTACTCCTTGGCTACAGGGAATCATTATTTTTTTATTATGAGGTATGAATGGTAGACAAAAAGCAATATAAAGATACTCAATTGCATATATCCAAGCTTGGCTTTGGCTGCATGCGCTTTCCAGTAAAAGATGGGTATGTTGATATAGATAAGACTTGCGATCTCATTGCGCATGCCATGCAAAGCGGCATAAACTACTACGATTCAGGTTATTTTTATCAAGGCGGCCAATCTGAAAAGGCGATGGGGCAAGCATTTAAGCCATTTAAGCGCTCAGAATATATTATTACTACAAAACTGCCAAACTTCGCATGCTCTAGCGAAGCGGAAATATACAATACTATCGATGAGCAGCTGAAGCGCTGCCAAACAGACTACTTTGACTTCTACTTGCTGCACAATGTAAATGAGCGATCACTGGCCCAATTCTCAAGGCCCTACGTTGTAAAGGCGCTTGAGAAGCTCAAGCAAGATGGAAAAATCCGAGGGACAGGGTTTTCCTCGCACGCGAATGTTGATACGCTAAAATGGTTTGCTGACTATTATGACTGGGATATTGCCCAGATCCAGCTCAACCGCTTTGACTGGCAGTACCTGGACAGCCAAGGCCAATATGAAGAGCTTACTAAGCGGGGAATACCGGTGGTTGTAATGGAGCCCCTTAGAGGAGGCAGGCTTGCTTCCATTTCAGAAGAGGGAGACAAGATGCTTAAAAGCTTAGATCCGGACAAAAGCATTGCATCATACAGCTTCCGCTTTGCAGGGGCACTGCCTAATGTCAGCGTTGTCCTGAGCGGTATGAATGAAATGTTCCAACTTGAGGACAATGTAAAAACATTCACAAATCTAAAGCCGCTTTCAGGCGTTGAGCTTGAAACTTTTGACAGGGCGCTGGACGCTTTGCTCTCAGGAAACGAAGCGCCGTGCACTAAATGCGAATATTGCTTGGAAGGCTGCCCTATGCAGCTAGATATACCTGGCCTGATTGATAGATACAATAGCTACATGGTTTCAAGGCACTTCATGGAAATGACTCGCATTTCCTGGATGCCTGAAGACAAGCAGCCAAAATCATGCTCTGCGTGTGGCCAATGTGCTGAAGCCTGCCCACAAAACATAGATATTCCGGCTATTATGGAGAAGCTTGCCAACTCCATGCAAAGGCGCAGATAAGCTCTGTTAAGTGTGAAAATCGCTCAGAAACAGATGTAACCAGCGAATATACGCTGTAAAGCTGGCTGCTGCACCTGAAGCAGCCAGTTTCATATCTCTTTCGTGCTGTTAGGAAAGCCAATAGGTTGAACCATCATCAACTCTTTGCATAAAGCCATATTCGATCAAATATCGCCTAATAGTTGTATGGTCATAAAAAATGCCCTTTAGTATTTGTGTTACTTCTTTGTAGGAATATTTTTTGCCTTTTTCAAATTCCTCTGCAATTCGAGCTAGGGTTACAGCCTTGTTTTTCTCTTTAGGAGAGAGTGCCTTGAGCTTGAGTGGCTCCAGGCTTTCAAAAAAAGTGGCTAAAATATGCTCCTTTTCTTTTTCTGTCACAATAAAGCGGTCATCATTGTACGTTGCGCTGTTTGGAAAGGATACAAGCTCATCGCCGCTTTCAGCTTTAGAGGCAAATGCCAGCTCATATACCGCCAGAAAAAATTTAGCCTGCTTGGCTTTTTCGCGCAAGGCAAATTTCTGGCTTCTGACAGTTGAGGGCGATCTGCTGAGCGATTTTGCGATATCATTGTCAGACAATCCCTTTGCCAGCAACCGAATAAGCTCCTTTTGGTTGTCAGTTAGGGAGTTATACTTGCTAGTGTCGCTAAGCAGATTTTCAAGGCTTCCATGATGGACTTCTGCAATGTGCCTTTGTGCTGCCCTCTCATGCATGAGAAGCTCATCGCCGAAAGCGTATGCCTGGTTGTTATGGTACTCCTCAGTGCAATAAATGCATTTTATTGTTTGGCCTGCATCGTCAAAATAGTAGCCGTTTGCGATGCTTTCGATCGCTAAATTCAGGTAATCCATACTAGCCTCCAGAGTATACTATGGACATTATATCAAAATGTCCACAAAAATCATAGACTTATATAGAACACGACCATTATATTTCACTCAGCCAGCAAACTCCATGTTCCAAAGCATATCCGTACGAAACCACAATTTTATGCAATAGGCGGCTTGAACTAACAGTATAGAAAGCTAAACAACAAAATATTAGCACACAATTATCTAATGCTGCATATATTTAGTGTAGACATATATTTGCAATAGAAAGAAACGCAAGAAGGGCGAAATAAGCCTGAAAAATGCTGGCAATACCAGGAAGTCGCAGAGATAGAGGCGCTAACCCCCTTGCATCCCTATCTCTGCTTTTTTATTCAAACAACATTCAATTAAATTATTCTTTGTCCTCTATAAAAGCTATAGTGTCATCCAGAGTAGGCATAGACGGTATAGCGCCACGCCTGCTAATGCATATCGCAGCTGTGGCGTTAGCAAATTTGGCGAAGCCTGCAAGGGTGTCCTCGCCAAAGCCTTCGATATCTAAGCCGGCCTGGTTTGCCTTATACAAAAGCCCGCCGAGAAAAGCGTCGCCAGCGCCTGTTGTATCAACAACATCAACCTTATAAGCCTCGTGGGACGCTCTTGCCTTTTTTGTAGCAAGCAACGCGCCCTTTGAGCCAAGGGTAATTGCAACAAGCCTTGCGCCTTGCTCTAAAAGGGCATCAGCAGCCTTGTCGGGATCAGTAGCGCCCGCAAGCATCAGTATTTCTTCCTCACTGGCTTTTACTATGTCAGCGTACCCAAGCATTAGCCGCATAGCCTGTTCCGCCTCGCTTTCGCTGCTCCAAAGAGAATCTCTATAATTCGGGTCATACGAAATCAATGCGCCATGGCGCTTTGCATACAAGACTGACTCGATCTGGGCGCTTTTTGCCGGCTCATTAGTAAGCGATATCGAGCCAACATGCAAAAGCTTTGTTGATTCAAGGATTGGTTTTGATATTTCGCTCCACTCCAGCATCATATCAGCCCCTGGCTTGCGCGCAAAGGAAAAGGACCTCTCGCCTTCTTCATCAAGTCCAACAAAAGCAAGCGTCGTGAAATACTCGTCTGAGAGAATCATAGCTGAAGTGTCAACGCCCGCTTCTTCAAGGGTTGACTTTAGGAACCTTCCATGCATGTCATTTCCGACTTTGCCCAGGAAGGCGGTTTTTAATTTATATCTGGACATTGCGACAATCGCATTAGCCACTGCGCCGCCGGGATTGCGCTCAAATGCCTGCATCCCATATTTAGTTGGGCCAATGCCTATAAAGTCAATAAGCGCTTCGCCCAGTGACACTGCATCGTATTGTTTTTTGTCATCCAACTTCAATCCACCAACCATTTCTATAAGTATTGCCTGCCTTTAGAAGCTGAAGGCTAGGATGCTCATTTAAATTTTCAACTATCCCTTGCCTTCCTGGAAAGCTCAGCTGCGGCTCAATGCATATGAACGGGGCTTTCGTCTTAGGGTTGTGCCAAAACGTGAAATACTTCATATCCTCAAACCCGATGCTTGCATAGCGGCTTCCCTTGCCGCTTTTTAAAGTTGCAGCCTTGCCGGTGCCAACGAGTGATATAGCATCAGCATCAAACATGCTGTGGCTTAGCGGCAAGCGCTTTCTGCCTTCGAGCGCAAAGCTTTTCAACCCATCAAAGAGCAGGCTTTCGCTGAAGACCACTGATTGCGGGTCCTGGTATTGCTCAAACTCTATATAATAGTCATCAAATGCCAGGCCTTCATCCAAAGGGACATTTATGCCGGGGTGCCATCCAAGCCCAAAGTGCAAATCTCGCGAAATGGCAGTGTTTTCTAAAGCAACATCAGTATATAGCCGGCTATCTTTTAGCGAGTATTGTATTGTCAGGCAAAACTTAAAGGGGTACTGCTTTTCGAGTTCTGGATTGCTCTCAAGGCGGAAGCTGGCAGAAACATCCGACTTGCCAACCACTTCGAAAGCGCTGTCTTTTGCAAATCCGTGTATATCGATGCTGTACTCTTTGCCTTCGTAAAGGTAAACTCCGCCGGAATGCCGGCCAACAAACGGGAATTGGAGAGGTGCTTTGCCTTCCCATAGCCCTGGCACATTTCCTTGCCAGATATACTCAAAACCATCTTTAGCCAAAGACTGAAGCTCAGCGCCTTGGCTGCTTATTGCTGCCTTAATGCTGTCATTGCTTATCTCGTGCAGATGCTCACGCCCGGGCATCCGGATACTCATTGCAAAGCAGCCTATATGGAGCTTCGTCTTCCTCTATCGTCGGAAACCTTCCAATAGGCTCCAGGAATCGGTTGTCAGTGTTGTCGTCATTAACCATAGACACTTCCCCGAGCAGGACTGGCCCGCTGCCTTTCTCGACTGAAAAATCATGGTACATTCCAGCCGAAAGGGATATCGACTCGCCTGGAGTCAGCCTCACTTGTGTGCCTGCAGGCACAGTGTAGCGCCTCCCGTCGACATTGACCAAAACATCAGTATCGGCAAGCTGCTCATCAGAAGTCGAGTTGTATACCTTAATTAAGATATTTCCGCCGCCGCGGTTAATAATGTCTTCCATCTTGAGCCAATGAAAGTGCATCGGCGCATATTGGCCCTCTTCTAAGAATAGAAGCTTCTCAGCATACGTTTTTATATACTTATCGCTATTAAGCTTTCCATTTCTAAGAGTGATAAGCGCAAAGCCTACCTCGGCAAAGTTGCCAAGGCCATAATCTGTTACATCCCATCCAAGGCTGTTGTCACGAATCTCATCATACTCATGGCCCTTTTGCCGCCAATCCTCTGGCGTAAAGCCCAAAAAAGGAGGCAGAGCAAAGCGGTATTCGTTAATAAATGATTCTAATCGCTTTATAGCTTGATTTATTTCTGATCTTTTCATAAATATCCTTTCGTTTTCGCATGTGCATATACGTCAAAGCAGGCCCAATTCCGGCAGATGAATTTATGCCCTGGCTTAATTATAGCTTATGCGCCAAATTTACTTACAGCCTGAACGATCAGGAATTGAATTAGATAGCCGGCTAGCGCTAATTATCTTTCTGCAAATGCCGATCAGCCAGCGCGCTGCGATAGGCAAAATATCACTATCGCTTTTGTAATGGCAATGCATGGCGCTTTTGCCAAGGCTGCTGCATTCGATCCTAAGTATTGTTAATATTTTCCGCCTTAAATTGTTAATTGGGAGAATTAATCAACTTCCTCCAGAGAATAACAAGAAATTATTTCGTAAGAGGCTATTCTTGGCTTATCATGGAAGCATAAGCTGTGGCAAGCGCCCATCAGCACACTTGCCAATATTCACAGCAAAAAGAAGGCAATGCAGAGCAATAACATAGAGTATATCGTCGAAATGGATGATATCTACAAATCATTCTCAGGCGTACACGCTTTGTCAGGAGCAAGCTTTAGCTTAAAGCCGGGCGAAGTGCATGCCCTTCTGGGGGAAAATGGCGCTGGCAAGTCAACACTTATGAAAATTCTTGGCGGCGATGTGCAAAGGGACTCAGGCAGCGTGCTCATTAATGGCGTTGATCCTGGCGCATTAACTCCACGCAAAGCCCAAGACATCGGCATTGCGCTTACACACCAGGAAATATCGCTATGCTCTGATCTGAGTGTTGCGCAAAATATATTCCTTGGAAGGGAACCAAAGAAATACGGGCTTCTTGACAACAGGAAGGCTGTAGCGCTCGCTACAGAGATTCTTGAAGGAATGAACCTTGACATAGATCCTAACAGCCTTGTCAGGGATCTGAAGCTATCCCGCCAGCAAATGGTTGAAATAGCAAAAGCTCTGTCAAAAGATGCAAAGTGCATAATATTGGACGAGCCTACTTCAGCACTGGCTACAAAGGAGATCGATGAACTCTTTAAGATGATCCAAACCCTTAAAGGCCAAGGAAGAGGCATTGCATATATCTCACACAGGCTTGAAGAGCTGAGCTATATTGCTGACAGAGTGACAATCCTGCGGGATGGCAAACACATAGAAACGAGAAACTACTCAGAATTTACCCTCAATGAAATCATTTCGCTTATGGTTGGCAGGGAGATAACTGAAAAATACCCTCACGTTGACGCGCCTTTAGGCGACACCGTGCTGGAAGCTATAAACCTGAACGCCGGCCGGCTTGTCAGGAACATAAGCTTTAAAGCGCGAGCTGGAGAGATTGTTGGAATTGCAGGCCTTGTTGGCGCTGGAAGGACAGAGCTGACAAGGGCTATTTTCGGCGCAGACAAAAAGCAGACTGGGGAGATAAAGGTAAATGGCGCGATCGCAAGCGTTAAGTCGCCTGTTGACGCCAAGCAAAAGGGAATAGTGCTGGTGCCGGAGGACCGAAAGCGCGATGGCCTTTGCACGAAGCTTTCAATCCGCCAAAACGCAAGCCTGCCGAACCTGGATCTTCTCGGAAAGCTGGGGATTGTGGTAAAGGCAAGGGAGAAGAAGCTGGCAAATGACACTAAAGACGCCCTAATGATTAAGGCATCTTCTATCGAAGACGATGCATCCAGCTTAAGCGGGGGAAACCAGCAAAAGCTTGTTGTTGGCAAATGGCTTGCCAGGGATTCGAAAGCAATGATATTTGATGAGCCTACAAGAGGAATCGACGTAGGCGCAAAAGTTGAGATTTACAATATTATGAACCGCCTTAAGCTTCAAGGCATTGGAATTATATTCGTATCATCAGAAATGCAGGAAATTCTCGGCATGTCAGACCGGATCATTGTGATGTGCGATGGAAGGATAACCGGGGAGCTCTCCAGGCAGGAAGCAACTCAGGAAAAGATACTCGATCTGGCAACTCAATTTGAGAGCAAAGCTATATAGGGGATAGTTTCGAAAGGAAAGGATACATTGGGCAAATTTCTATCAAGGCTGCTTAGGTCAAAAAGCTCAGGGCAAGTCGCCATTATGGCTGGCTTCCTTGTTGCTATGGTGGTGGCTTTTCAAATGCTTAACCCGAAATTTTTGGGAGAGCGCAACATACCCATACTTCTCAGGCAAATATCGCCTTTCATTATAGCAGGGATCGGCCAGTCATACGTGCTCCTAACAGGAAACATAGATCTCTCAATAGGCTCAGTTATTGGCATGAGCTGTATGGCATCAGCAACCCTGATGTCAGTGAAGGGCATTGATCCCCTTCTCGCAAGCATCCTGGCTATTGCGCTCAGCCTGATTGTTGGCCTGGCAAACGGGCTGCTTGTGTCCAGCTGCAAACTGCCCCCTTTTATCGCCACTCTAGGCACGATGACTATTGCCAGAGGCATTGCCCAGCTTGTGAACAACGGAAAGAACACTGGCCCCATTACAAAGCCGCTGTCAGCAACAGATGCTGCGCAGATTGAAGCATTCGCCCAGAAGGCGCAAAAATTCGCAAGCTTCTTTTACTATGGCAAGTTTGGGCCTTTGTATTACAGCCTGTTTATAGCAATAGGCATATGGGCTGTGTTTGACTTTATTCTTTCGAATACAGCAACAGGCAGGCATATTTATGCTGTTGGAAGCAATGCTGAAGCTGCAAGAATGTCTGGAGTCAATGTCGAGGCAACCGTTATCAAAGCTTATGTCATTTCATCGTTTTGCGCAGGAATAATAGGCCTTATACAATGCGCCCAGAGCGGACAGGGCTCAATGAACGCAGGAACATCATATGAGCTGTATGCAGTTGCAGCATCAGTAATTGGCGGCATCAGCACGCTTGGCGGGCAGGGAATTCTTATCGGGACAGTAATCGGCGCTAGCATTTGGGCAGCGCTTGCTAACGGGCTATCGCTAGCAAAAGTGCCTTTAGCGCTTCAAAATATAATAGTCGGCATCATCGTGATCATAAGCGTCCTTTCAGATGTGGTGATCCGAAGAAGGCATGATTAGGCGATTGTTGGGCGTAATGCTTTACAATAAATACATTAATGTTTTTAGAGAGGAAAAAACATGAAAAAAAATCTATTAGCTGTTTTGTTGGCTGGGCTGTTTCTATTTGCAGCAGCATGCACCCCATCCAGCAATAACAACAACACGACACAAGGCGGCGATGAAGGGGAAACCTATACAATCTACCTTGTAACAATGGATAGGATGGACCAGCATTGGAACTCAGTCCAGGAGGGATGCCTAAGGGCTGCTGGCGAAATTGAAGCCGCAAGCGGCGACAAGATCGAATTTGTGTGGGATGCTCCGCAGGATGGCAAGGAAGACGGGCCTCAGGTTGAGATCATCAACAATGCAGTTGCTGCTGAAGCCGATGTGATTCTGCTTGCAGCACACTCTGCTGATGGCCAGCTCGGCGCTATAACAGCCGGTGACGAGGCAGGGGTAAAATTCATTTATGTTGACTCGCCGGCAAGCTGGCAAGGTGCGCTTCAGACAATCAAAACTGACAATGAAGCAGCAGGCACCCAGGCTGGCGAAGCAATGCTTGCAAAACTCACAGAGCTTGAAATTACTGAAGGCCAGATCGGCGTTGTAAGCCCTGATGCCGGATCAGAGTCCGTTGTTGCCCGTGACGCAGGTTTCCGCAAAGCTTTCGAGGGGACAAGCTTCGAAATACTTGAGACTCAATACGGCGAAGGAAAGGCCGACTTGTCTCAGAACAAAGCGGAAGATTTTATCACCTCAGGGGTTGTTGGGCTGTTCGGAGCAAATGAAGGCAGCGCTGTAGGCGTAGCCAATGCAATCAAAGAGTCAGGCCAGAGTGTAGTCGGCGTTGGATTTGACACTAGCGCTACAGTGCTCACAGCCATCGAAGAAGACATACTTATCGGAACTATGGCACAGAATCCAAAAGAGATGGGCTACCTAGGCTTAAAGAGTGCCTATGAATACCTAAAGAATGGAACCGATCCTAATCCAAAGCTTCTGGACTCAGGAGCAACTATGGTGACCAAAGCCAATTTGGCAGATTTCAAATAGCTAATACAGACAAAAGGCTATTAAAAGTAAGATGGGCTGATGCAAAAGGCCCTCTTTTCAAGCAATTTATGCGAAGTGCATAATCTACAAGGATGAGAGCGAATTCTCATCCTTGTTTTGGCTGCTGCTTGTTTCGCCTGCACAGGCAGCATGCCAAATGCTCTAAGGAGAAAGCTATGAACAAAGCGAATAGCCATAAAAAACTGCCTGCCCAGGCAATAGCAGCAATTTTTGTTTTTGCTGTTTTAATTGCATTGGCGTTTGCGTGGGCTGTTTTTGCAGATGTTATCATACTGCGCAAAACCGAAGGCTTAGGCGGGGCAGAGCGCGCTATTTCGATTTTATATGTTGGTGACAGCTTTATTTTTGTCGGCGGGCTCCCAAGGCAGCTGCAAGCGATTGCCAGGGCCAGCGGCATTGATACATCCTATAAAGATATTTCAAGGCACGCAAACCGCGGAGGCACCCTGAAAGAGAACATGGAAAATGCAATTAGGGAGTTGCAAAGCGGCAGATATAGCTACATTGTCATTCATGATCAGAATAGGAAGTCTCTTAGCGACATCGAAGGCCTGCTCGCAGATATACAAACACTGTGCAATGCTGCTGTTGAAAATGGGGCCATACCAGTGCTATATGATTTTGCAGGAATTGCAGCACACGGCAAGCCTGATGAAGAGCGCCTAAGCATTTCTATTAATGCATACAGGCAAGCTGCAAATAGCAATAATGCCATTTTAGTCAGGGCTGCCGAGGCCTGGGTTTACGCATATCAAGCGATGCCGGAAATTTCACTGTACACCAGGTTTGACCCTCGCGGCCTTCACCCAAGCAGGGCGGGAGGGTTTATGAGTGCATGCGTTTTTGCTGCTGAAGTGTTTGGCATACAAGTAACACAGATGCCAAAAGGCAGCATATATACAGGCAGTGACGCTCTCGGCCTTGCACAGGCTGCATGGGATTTCGCCAGCTTGCCTCGGGAGTGAAGCCCCATTGCCCAAAACAATAATTCCAAGGCCAGCAGCGCATTATCGTTTCAAAACGCGCAATTACAATAGCCATTGCGCGAAAAAACCCCTGCTAAGCGGGGTTTAGGCGTGGCTTGTACTTTAAGTGCCAGTATAAAAAACGGGAGCAAAGGCACATATAATCCACGATTGGCGGCTATACGAGAATCGGCATTGTGGAAACCGGGTGCTTTGTGTCCTGAAGGTGCCTCTTTAGCTCCTCAAGCGTCACGCCAATGCTTTCATCGCATATCATTTCAGCGAAATCCTCTATGCCGGTAAGCTCTTTGGCTCTTAAGTTTATTTCATCCCTGTATTCGTCTTTTAGCGATTTTGGCATCCAAACAACTCTTATAATGCCCCCTTCCGGCTGCAAATACTTTTTTGAGGCAATATAGCTTTTGCTGTGCCCCATTGCGCCAGGCGCCTGTTTCGCAGCGCTCGCCATAAACGCCAGCTCTGAAAAGCGCAGCCCCATGGGCGTAGCTCCGGAGTAGTCTTTGGGAACAGCAAGCACGCCGCTGGTAGACGGCTCAACTGCGCTAATGCACTCAAAGGCGCCAATAGAAGGCATCGGATCCTGCATCAGCGAATAGATTGCCACATTCTTATAGCCTTTTTCAAGAGTGGCATCAACTTCAGCATACCTTCCCAGCAGGGCATCAGACGCCTCCCCTTTTGCTATGGCCATAATTGAAGGCGAGTTGCCTTTTGAGAGGGCGTGCTCTGAGTAAGCGCTATAGTAGTCAACAGCGCCGCATATGCCGGGCTTTTCGGGAGTAATAGCGCAAAAATGCGAACTCTGGTATTTGCGGCAAGCAGTGCAGGCATAAAAGAGCTTCACATTCTCGTCAGTAAGCTCACTAAGCCTTTCTGAACGTATTTTCGTTAATGGCGCTGCCACATTTGCCTCAATATTCTCAGACAGGCTCTGCTCAGTAATTATTGTTACCCGGCACTTAGAAACGATATCTCCATATTCTTTTATCACCTGGCTGTATATCGACTGGCCAAGTGACTCATCTGTAAATCCTTTGTCATAAGCAGCCTTGCTAATGCGCAAGGTCGCTGAGCCAAAGTTCATGCTTAGGCTAACCCCTTCTATGCGATTAATCCATATGCTTAGCTGTTTTTCAGCGAATAGTTCAAACTCGTGCTCAATATTGGGGCCATGGCACTCTACCAGGATTGAAAGGCTTGAGCCATCTATAAGCCCATACCCCTTTGTTTCGACCTGGCTGTTGCCCGGCCAGTCGCTTCTGCTAAAAAAGAGCAAAAAGCCTGAATTTTCAGGCCATCCCAGCTGGGCATGCAGCTCGCCAGGCATAACTGCTTCATTCTGAAATGACGGGGAGTATGCATTTGCAGCAAAGCTTTCGCGCTCTACAGCCTCAATTCCACGAAGCCTGAATGAAATATCAGCCATCTTGCCTATGCCGTTTGAGCTCTCATAAGCTGTTGGCACATATGCTGAGCCGAGGCCTGCTTCAGCTATAGCCGGAAAGCCAAGCGCCATACAGCTCGCAGCGCAAGCAGCAGCAATCCCCGAAACCTCTCCGAGAATGTTTAAAAAAACAGGCAAAGAGCTTTTTGAAAAGCTGAAAAGGGAGCTTATGCTGCCGCCTGAAGATTCGCTGAAAATTTCAGCAAAGCGAAGGATTGCAGCAAATGCTTGTGAGCATGAGGCAAATGAAAAAACCCGATACTCTTTTCCGCCCTTTATTGAGCAGTTTTTTGCTTGGCCTGCAGCGCTGCCGGCCAAAAAAACAACAGCGCCGCTTTCCTGGTACTTCCGCACTAAGCCTTCAAACGCCTTATCGTCTTTAGTTTGGCCTATTATTAGCGCAATAGCAGGCACATCGCCTCTGGCAAGAGGGACTGCCAGATCCCTTATATCTGCGTCGGGCATATAGTTAAGGCTGAATGCCTCGGCATCATCCATATGCTCCAGTGCTTGAAGCGACTCAAGCCACAACAAAGCATACAAGCCCTCGTTGAAAGCAGATCCCAAGGCTCCTTCAGCTGGCATTATTTCCGGTTTTTCATACAAAGCTTTTTGTAGATCGCTTAGGTCTAAAACACTGATTCCTCTAAGGGCATGCATAAGCTGCAGAGTATATGGAAGGCGTGCTTCAAATCCATGCTTTTCGGCTGCATTGCCCAAAGCTTCCTGTGCTTGGCTGAGCAGCAAGGCTGACTCGCTTGCAGCCAAATCCTCTAATACACTCACGGCCCGCCTCAATCAAAGCTTTCGCCGCACTCAGGGCATTCTGTTGATCCAAGAGGGGCAAGTTTGTGGCAGTATGGGCACACATTTATCTGCACCGGCTCGCTCTCATACTCATCTTCGTCCTCAGCCCGGATGTCGCTTATGTTTGTATTGCAGTAAGTGCAAAACATAAGCTCAGAGTTTACCGGCTTTGAGCAAATGGGGCAAATTGCCTCTCTTGATGAAGTCCCGGAGTAAACATCAGCAACTTTTGTTCCGCAATCGCTGCAGTATTTCATATCAGTTGAGAGCTTGGCTCCGCACTCCCTGCATACGCCATGCACTTTTAGCGCAGACATCTTGTCTTTTATAATTTCTATCTCAGTAGCAGCCTGCTTAGCCTTTAGAACATATGCAGCAAGCTCTGCATCAGCAACATCACCCTCAAGCGATTTGAGGTATTTTTCACCCAAATCTCTATACGCTCTTCTTAGCGCGTATTCTGCATTCTTCAGATCAGCGGTAGCTATCGAAAAATCTATTGTATTTTTGCCTTGCTGCGCTATCCTTCTTGCTAAGCCATCTAAAAAGGCCATTTCCACCTCCAGCATTGGCAGTCCGGTATTGCAAAGCCAATCTCTTTATATTATATCATTGCAGTTTCGCCAAGAAAACATTAGGCACGAGGCAAAAGCTGCGCTGCAATAGTGTTATAAGTAGCCAATTAAGCGTGCTTTATTATGAAAAATTGCTATAATTATGATCAAAGAGGATTTATATGAACATAATTTCTGGCCGCATTGACCGGATTATATACGACAATAGAGAAAACAACTATGCGATCGTGCTTGTAACAACGCAAAATGGGCCAATTACAGCTACAGGAACATACCCGCAGCCGAGGGTTGGCGATGAGGTGGAGTTTGTAGGCGATTACACGGAACACCCGAAGTATGGCCGCCAATTTGCCATCAAAAACTACTCAATTAAAAAAGCAAGCTCCGGCTCAGAGATCGAGGCGCTGCTCAAAAGCGGTTTGATAAAGGGTATGGGCATCCAGCGCGGCTCAGATATATATGATCATTTCGGTGATGAATCGCTTGAAATTCTAAAAAACGATCCCGTGAGGCTTAGCGAAATCAGCGGCATTGGCAAGATCACCGCCCAGCAGATGCATAATGACTTTATAAAAAGCGAAGATCGCTACCTGAATCTATGCTCCTTGATGCAATTCGGGCTCTCAGCGATAATGTCGCAGAAAATAATCGATGAATATGGAAGCCTGGCTTCAAGGGTAGTTAAGAATGATCCGTATATTCTGATCGATGATATCGATGGAATTGGCTTTAAAAGGGCAGATGCAATTGCTGAGAGGGCAAACATTGACAAGGCCGATGAAAGGCGCATACGCGCAGCGATATTCTACCTTATGGCACAGGACACGAATCTTGGCCACTGCTACAGCGATCCCCAACAGCTGGTTATAAACGCCAAATCGCTATTGGGCATAGGCAATAAGCCCATAGATGATGTGATAGAGAAAATGGCCGGGTCTTTTGAGATTATCACTGACAGGCGCTATGGCAAGAATATGCTCTACCTTGAGAAGTACTACAGCTTTGAAAATCAGGCAGCTTTTTCGATTGCCGAAATTGCTTCCAACAAAAGCTCCATCAGCAAAGCTTTAGTCGAGGAAATACTGGATGACTACCAAAGGTTCCGCGGCTCTATAGTACTGGATGCAGACCAAAAAAACGCGATCACAGGCGCATTGACCGGCAGCATGGCCTCTGTTATAACAGGCGGGCCAGGAACAGGCAAAACAACTATAATCAATGCGATTATCTATACGCTGACAAGGCTCGGGCTTTCATATAAGCTGGCAGCGCCAACCGGAAGGGCTGCCAAGCGAATGTCGCTTGCCTGCGGCGAGGATGCTTCAACGATACACAGGCTGCTCGAAGTCGGCTTTGCCAATGGAATAATGGAGTACAAACGCAACAGCAGCAATCCTCTGGAATGCGATGTTGTAATAATCGATGAGATGAGCATGGTGGATCTGCCTTTGTTTTGGAGGCTTCTCAATGCTATGCTGCCTGACGAAATGAGGCTGATAATGGTTGGGGATAAAGACCAGCTGCCAAGCGTTTCCCCCGGAAATGTGCTAAACGACATTATCTCAACGGATGTTGTTACAGTATCGATGCTAAGCAATGTTTTCAGGCAGGAAGAGGGCACTTCCATCGCTCCCAATGCCCAGAGAATAAACAGAGGGCTGGCCCCTGAGGCAAAAGCCGGCGACAATAGCTTCGAAATTGTTGAATTGTCAGGCCAGCCTGAAATAGCAGACTATATAATTAACTACATCAGCCAAAACGAATCGATCCTGCAGGCAATGATGCAGTCTGAAAAGGTGCAGATTATTTCCCCCCTTAAGAAGGGCGAAAGCGGAGTAATTTCGCTTAATAAAAAGCTGCAGGAGCTTATAAACCCCGAAGATGTTGGCAAGGATGAGATAGAGCAATTCGAATACACTCTGCGCGAAGGCGACAAGATCATGCAGACACGGAATAATTACGAAGCGAGTTGGGAGAATGTTATAACCCATGAGACAGGTGAAGGCGTATTTAACGGCGATATCGGAATTATTGAAAATATCAATGAATACGCAGGAGAAATAACGCTGCTCTTTGACAATGAGAAAAGAGTAAAATACACGCATGCAAAAGACATTGAAGGAATTACGCTTGCGTATGCAATCACAATCCATAAGAGCCAGGGCTCTGAATTTGATTATGTAATTATGCCACTGTTCCCGACAGCGCCTTCTTTTCTTACCAGGAACTTGCTGTATACAGCTGTTACCAGAGCTAAGAAGAAAGTGGCTATCATCGGCGAAAAGAGAGTTATAGACCACATGGTGGGCAACAACCAAACGAGCCAAAGAAACAGCGCTTTGCGCGAGAGGATTATTGAGCTTATAAGAAGCCCGAATTTTATGAGCCGGCGATAAGCTCGCCTTATGGCTGCAGAAGCGAACTATATAAAGAAATACAGGAGGGCTGCACTGTTAAATGCAAGAGGCTAGGCGCTGCATTTGGTGCAAACATGATGAACACTATTATCAACACAAGAAACTATAGCTTAAGCGGAAATGTCCGCTCCGAAATTGAAGATCGCTTTGACAAGCTGGAAAAATACTTATGGGATGACTCAAAAGCTACTGTCACTGTTATTGGCGAAAAAAACCAGCTTAAAAAAGTTGAAATATCCTTGAAAATAAAAAATAACATTTTGAGAAGCGAAGTTGCAGATTATGACATTCGCACAGCTATTGACAAAGCGCTGGATAAAATTGAAAAGCAGCTGCTCAAGCACAGAAAGAAGCTTCAGGTAAAGAGCCCTGATTCGATCCGCTACGAAAGCGCTGATTTTGACATGCAATCGGAGCCTTCCAGAATTGTCAGAAACAAAAGGTTTGAGCTTCAGCCAATGAGCGCTGAAGAGGCATGCTTTCAGCTGGAGCTGCTGGAGCACACCTTTTATGTCTTCACAAATGAGGAGTCAGGCAATATAAATGTTGTTTACAAGAGGGAAGACGGAGATTACGGGCTCATCGAGCCTCTCGAAACTGAATAAAAGCCAGCCGCAGCCGGCAATGGTTCGAAACAAAAGGCAAGGGCAGCTTTGCCTTTTTTATATTGCGCATTTACAGATCGTAAAAAGCTAATTTTTGCCCCGCTGCTCCGCTTTGCATCTTGCGGGAGTGCGGTAGCCGCCTTGCATTCGCCTTTTGCATTTCCCATCTGAATTTTGAGGCTTGAGATATGAAACGATCTTTTGCTCCGTTTGGCATAGGGAAATCCTGCACTTATGTTAAAACTGCGTTAGTTTTTTTGAAATTTGGCTCTTTGGGCCCCAGATATGGTATAAATAGCTTGACAGGAACGATTACATTGTAACTTTTTTCATTAATTAAGTTGTTGGCAGAAACTGCGAGACTTGAGTGTTTTTTGGTAAAATAAAGCTACTCTTAGCTATTCATCTCTTAATAAAGACACAGGAATGGTTTGATCAGTTATGCTTATAGAAGGGAGAAGCTGCTAGGCGAACATTGCTTTGCAGCGATTCTAAGATGGTTCTGATAGCTTTTTTTCTTGCTGGCACTATATGGGGCTTCGCGCAAAAAGGCAGCATCTCTAATATAGCCAATACAGATTTTAGAGCTTGGCATCTGTTTGCGGCATCAATCCTGCTTTTCGCATTGCTGCGCATAGGGATCTCATATAGCATTACATTTATTGCTAATAATTCTTACATGATACTATTGGCAGCATATTGTTTTTTAATGCTTGGGATAATGTTTAATGTTCGGGGCCTTAACTACTCCATGCTTTTCCTGCTTGCAGGCGCGCTGGCCAACTTTGCTGCGATTTTCTTAAACAATGGCGAAATGCCGTTCTCTGAGAAAGCGGCATTGATAGCAAAAATACCGGTTGACGCAATAAACGGCTCGCCTATACAGCGAATTGCAGACGGGAATACAGTGCTTGGATTCTTAGGGGGCATCATACCCGTTCCGCTTCCGCTATTTCCGGAAATAGCTTCAATAGGCACACTCTTTTTGGGAATCGGGATGCTGTGGACCGTTAAGGATTTGCTCGCAAAGCCGCAATTCAACTCTGGTTTTGAAGAGTTTGGCTTTGATGATGAAGACAGCATTTTAGATGGCGAAGAGTTCGAAACGGCTTCGCTGTACCAAAAGAGCGAAGCGCAGGGCCCAAGCTGGGCAAAACGAAAAATAGTGAAGTCAGAGAATGAAACAGAAAGCGCGCAAGCCAGCCAGGCTGAAGAGCCCGGGCTCCAGCCGGCAAGCGAAAGCTATGCACAGCAAACCGAGGCTGAGCCTGAAGCGGAGCATAGCATAAATATAGATGCCCAAGCAGAAGATATTTTCATTGATCCTGCTGAAAACGAAGCCTTAAGCAGTGAATACATAACAGGATCATACCGAACGCTAAGCAGCGAGCCTTCTGAGGGCGAAGCTGAATACGCATCTCCTGCCCAGGCAAACAGCAGCAGCGACTCTCTTGGCACAAGGGACTACTTTGGATCACAGGCAGAAGAGGCGATAAGCGATGCGAAATTAGCAACAAATGATTTTGTGCCGGTTGAGTTCGAGCTGGAGAGCAGCCTTGCATACGAAGCCGCAGCCAGAAGCATAGAAAGCGCTATTGAAAGCGAGCAGGCTGCGGGCAATGCATCTGATGCCAGGGAATATGCTATTGGGCCGGATTCTGGCATTGAGCCGGATGAAGAGGATAATGCTTTTGAAGCAGCCTTCCCTGCTGCGCAAAGCCCTGATGAAAATGTATACGAAGGCGCAATGCTCTATGAGGGCGATGCAATCGACGGAAGCGATGACTATGTCGAGTACAGCGAGTCTCCGTATGAGTTTTACAGCGCCGAAGATTTCGGCTTTGACAGCGAATATGAAAGCAGCGAAACAAGCCACGCAGAGCGTGTGCCTATGGCAGAGCAGCCAAGCGATCAGAAAACGAAAAGCGACTACAGCTTTGAGGATACTATTCCTTACGGAGCGCCTTTTAGCAGCGACATGTATTCAACCAGAGTTTTTCGGGCGCTAAAGGATATCGCTGACGAAGCTTCCAATAGCGGGCCAATTCGCCAGATTCCAGTTGACAGCATAGGCGGCCTTGACAGCATTAGCGATATACTCGATGACGGTGATATCGATTTTGGCGAGGCTGAAAGCTGGCAAAACATCTCAAATGATGAAGCGCAAGAGCTGGAGCCTGACAATGAAGAAAGCGCGATTGGCTATCGGCTTGGCCCTATTGAAAGCGAGGCAGACAGCGAACTGGAAGCAGAAGGCCCTGCCAGCCTTGATGGCATCATTGAGCAGGAAGACATTCCGGATGAGCCAGCCAGCGAAGAAACATTCAAGCCAATAATTGAAAGCCGTGAAGAGCCTATTGATGTATACGCTACTTACGATCTGCCGCCTCAAAGCACCCAAAACCCCAACTGGATAGATATTTCATCCCAAAAACTGGACAGCTTTGATGCGATTAATAGCAGCAATGAGACATACATTGGCCCACAAGACAGCATTGAGGATGTTGTCCCCTTAGTAGATAACGGCGAATATGCCGAATCACTGGGCGAATATGCCGAATCGCTAAAAGAAGCGCTTGATGAAAAAGAGACGCCTAAGCAGAAAAGCATTGATGACTTAATTAATGACATATTCACTCGCTTTACGAATAAATCGCCCGATGAAGAAACAGAAAATGAAGCTGAGCAGCAAAGCCAGCAGGAAGCGGCCGATGAGGCTTTTGATCTTGATGAAGATGATAGGGATGAACAAAGCCTTGAGCCTGAGTACTACGCGCCTGCCCAAACAAGCGAAAGCATGGCCAATGAAGCATCTGATGAGAGCGATCCAAGTGACTCTCAAGCAACCCGAAAGCTGCCTTCATACGAAGCGCTTAGAAAACTGAGCGAAAGCACCCAACTTCCAAGGCAAAGCGCGTTTTTCGAGGACAGCGGCCTCTTGGAGGAAACTGACTTGAGCGATAGCGAGTTCTATGACACTACTCCGCTTTATGCGCTTGACGATACTGAAGAGTATTATAAAAACCCGGGAGCCGGTTTCTTTGAAGAAGAATATGGCGAGCCTTCAGAGCCCTTTATGGAGATGGGCAATGGTTTTGATGATATTGACAGTGAGCAAGGCAGTGAAGATGATATAGACTATTCATCGCCGTTTATAATCGAAAATGGAAGAATTGTGGAGAACCCTAACTATAAGTTCAGGAAAGCGCGCGACAGCGAGGCATCAGCTTCGCAGCTTGCTAACAGCAACCAAAACCCGGACGCTTCCAGAAACCCATCGCTCAGGAATGCAAAGCCAAATTTCAATACCGCCGCTTTCGGCCCGATTGACAGCCAGAAGCAAAAGTCGCCCAGAATAGGCGATGTAAACATTGATTTCTTTAAAAAAGAGAGTTGAGATGCAATACTAGAAGCCAATGCTCTTAAATATAAGAATTGAGCCCGCAACAGCTGCGTTAAGCGAATCAAATGCTCCTGGCATTGGTATGGATATTAGTTTATCAGCAAAAGCGCGCATAGCGCTGGACAAGCCGGAGCCCTCGCTGCCAACGGCCAAAGCGGATCTTTCGGCAAAGCAGAAATTGCTCTCCCCTGCTGCCTCTGCTGCATATAGCGCGATCCCTGCGTTCCTTATTTCGCTAAAAGGCATATCGCTATATCTATACAGGCTGATATCAAGCACAGAGCCTGCGCTGGCCCTAACTGTTTTGGGCGCATAAAAGTCAGCGGATTCACTACTGGCAAGAACAGCGCAATAGCCTGCGCAAACGGCGCTTCTGATTAAAGTTCCAACATTGGAGGGATCCTGGATTCCATCCAAAATAAGGAGCTTTTTTATTTCTTCAAAGTTTGGATTTTCTTTTTTTTCCTCAAATACTGCATATAGGCTTTGGGGCGATGCGGTATCAGACAGGGCCTTTGCTGCCCTTTGGCTTATCGTTGCAACATCAAACGGCTCAAGGCTCTTATATAGCTTCTGAGCGAACACCTTGATTGGCATATGCCCCTTTTCTATTGCACTTAGTATAAATTTGTCACCTTCCATTAAAAACATGCCTGCCCTGTCGCGGTATTTCTTTTCCTTTAGCGAGCAGGCTTCCATAATTGCAGGGTTTTTAGGGGATTCAATATGTGCTGGTTTCATATATAAACAGTATAGACGAAGTGAAAGGGCTAGCATTCCACAATTCTTTAATAATGTTGTATAATAAAGCAACTGCATTTATTGCTTGGAGACAGAAAATAGCATGTTAACAAGATATAGAGTCTATACAATTTTTACTGCTGTTCTTATTGTTATATTTATGGCATTTAACTTTAGCTTGGCGATGCCATACTACCAGATGCAGAATGTTATAATGGTAAACCAGCTTTCTTCAACGCAAAGCCTTAATGCGCATGCAATGCACGCTAAGATGAAAAATGGAGAAGCTTTCTTTATTGCCGGCGATATTGGCCATGACAAAGCTGAGCTTTCGCTGCTGATAAGAGAGCTTACACAGCTGGGCTACGGTGTTTTGATATATGATCTTCCCTCAGAAGGCTTCAGCGATGGCGTGATTCCAGTTGGCTATAAATCAGACTCAGAGTTTCTGGCACACCATTTTTATAATACCTATGTTGCATACACACAGCTTGAGAATATTTCTGTAAACAATATCCATATAGTTGGGTTTGGCGAGAGCGCCAGAGCCATACTGCAAACAGGCAGCCTTGGGCTTTTTGCAGAGCAGCAAGGCAACGCACATGCGATACCGCTTGATATTACGCTGGTTGGCGCTGATTTTAACTTGTCCGGCAAAGCTGATTTTGATGTTTTGAATTACCGCAAAGACAATGAAATTGAATGGATAAGCCGCTTAGGGCCAAATAACCCGGGAATTCCAATAAATATTATTGCCTCCAACATTGACAGATCAGCAACAGTTAAGGACAGCGAGCTTTTGCTGGAAAAATTCCTGGAAGGCCTTGCATCAGGTGCAGAGCCGAAGAGCAGGCTTTCGATTATTAAGTATGTCCCCCACGGCTCTCTAATGGGGTCTGTGAAGGTTCTTGAGGCAATTATCCAAATGACCGTAAATGAGGCCTATAAAGCCCCTGGCCTGCTTTATCTGAGAGATCCAATCTCTTACGCAACGCTGGCACTGTTTGCACTGCTATGCTATCTTGCAGGCCGCCTTGTTTATCGCCAAAGCTATACAGGCCCGCTGCCGGAGAGAAAGCGGGCAACCGGCCTGTTCAGGGTGAAGGTTGCCATGAATCTGTTTGGCCTTATACTGGACATTTTGCTGCTTGGCGCATTCTACGCCGCTCCTGTGCCTTTTCCGTATTATGATATTCTGCCTATATTAACCTTGGCAGGATTCGGTTTTGTTATGCTCTTCCTATACAGGTTCACTACATTTGCAAACAACCTGGGCTCTTCTGTAATTCTGCGTGACGCCAACGCAAGCCCCATTGCAGGCATTGTTACACTGGGAGGCGCTGTCGCGCTGTGCACTTTAATGCTTGCCTCATTCCCGCGCAACCCGTTCTCGCTTATGGGCAAGCCCGTATGGATTGGCATGCTTATGCTGCTGTTCCTGCCGCTATTATATATCGATGAAAAAGAGCGAAGGCTTTTTGCTGATGACCGCAAGCTCTGCTTTATGCTATTTGCTGCAAACTTTCTTGCTTTGCTAATATCGCCACTGGCGACAGCAGCAATTGGGCTTACAGATGCTTCCTTTACAATGCTGAGGCTAATCGCATGCTTCCTTGCAGCTATTTCAACCGAATTCTTTTGCAGGCCATTAGGCTTGTCCTCTTTTAGCACTTCCCTTACAAAGGCAGCAGTGCTAATCATGCTTGCATTCACTGACTTAACGCTGTTTTATTAGCGCTGCAAACTGCATATCCCGGATGCCTCCTGAGCTATTTTGGCTAAAGTGTCCATTTCAGCAGCGCTGTATTCGGCAACTGATGACATATACAAAAAAGCAGCAAGCATTAACAGCAGAAAATTGTCTGTCCTGTATAAAAACATATAGCTTCCATAGCAAAACAGCACCGTGCATGACATATAGCTGATTGTGCATACAATTTTTATCGCCTTTAGGCTGCTTAGCCATATCCTAAGCACTGCCTCGATCGCTCTGGCGGCGTCAAGCGGGTAAGCAGGGATCATGTTGAGCATTGCCAGGGAAATATTGTAGAACACGAAGAATTCGGCATTAGGCACATACTGGACTGTTGATGCCAAGTAAATGCCTACTGCAAAGGCAATATTTCCAAAAGGCCCTGCCAAAAACAGCAGAGCTGATGTTCCGGCCTTAAGATCGGCTCGATTATAAACCATGCTTACGCCATATAGAGCAGAGCTGGCACCCTTGATATTTATGCCCAGCATGAAGGCGGCTATTAAGTGAAAGGCTTCATGCACTATATAGGAGAGGATCAGCACCGCCGCTTCGAGCAGCCCTCTATTTATTACCAATAAGGCTGTGAAAGCAATAAAGCATACTGCGCTCAGCCTAGTAGATTGCTTCAAAGTAATCGAGAGGGTCTTTCGCTTCATTATCCACCCATACTTCCAGGCCAAGCACGCTGTTTCCTTCGGCAAGCATTCCTATTACTTGATCTTCTTGCATTTCATCGCCAGCATCAATATAAGCTTCTGCTAAATTGTCATAGACTACTTTCGTATTTTTTGACAGCGCGATTACGATGCGCTTTGCCCCATTTGTGCTTGGTATCACGTTTTCGCATGTGCCATAGCCGGGAGAGTAAACAAAAGCTTCACCGGGGGCTGCAATCTTCACTCCTGTTGGCGCAACAACAGTGCTAAAAACAGGATGGGCAGTCTCGACAAAGCTCACTTCAACAACACCCTGCTTAAGTGGAGGCGCAAATGTTGAAATTGCATCGATGCTTACTGCGGCATCCCTGCCTGTAATGTTTGAGTAGGCTGTTGTAAAGAAGCCAACAATATCGTCTGCAGCCTGGGCAAAGTCCGTTTGCTTTTTTACAAGCTTGCTTATGCTTCCCAAGGCTGCGCTGCCTGTATTATATGCTTTTAAAGCCAGTATCGATGAAAGAATCAATACACATACAGCAGCGTTTATAGTAAAGCGCTCCCTTGCGTTTCTTGTACTGTAGGCGGACTGCTTTTGCATTGGCGATGAATTTCTAAGCTTGAGGCCAAATTTTTTGTAATACATATCTCATACCCCGCATTAGATTATAGTGAAATATATGCTGGCCAAAGCTATAGAATGCTACAAGCTTGTATGTTGCATGCATATAACCTTTACGGCAGGGTTTTGTGCTTGCCTATAGAATTTATAAGCAAAAATATGCATTGGGCCCTCTCGCTTCCATTAGGGGGCATTAAGGCAATGAATTTGTAAGAAACCTTTTACATTGCCATTGACAACCATCTCAGAGGACATTTATTGATGTAAATAGCTGTTTTCTATAGCTTTCATTCAATCGTGCGTAGGTTTGCCATTAAAAACTGGCCTATTGATGAATATGATTTTCCACTGCTTTGTGTTATAATTCATATAGAGTAATCGGTATTATTTTATTTATAAAACATTAGAACATTTATAATTATAATGCTACAAAAAAAGTAAAGTTTTTGGCATAATTTTACGTTGATTGACAATTGAATAGGAGGTATAAATGCCATTTGTTTTTTATTTTCTTGTTTGCATTGGCGGCATTGGAGTAGGGTTCTACGCAGCGCAGCTGGTAAATAAGAAAAAAATTGAGAATGCTCGATTTACAGCAAGCAATATCATCGAAGAAGCAATGCATGATGGCGAAAACGCAAAAAAACAGATGATCATTGAAGCTAAGGATGAGATATTCAACTCACGCAAAGAGCTTGACAAAGAAATACGCGAACGCAGAAATGAAATCTCCCAGCTTGAAAAACGGGCTCTTCAAAGAGAAGAAACAATAGACAAAAAAACTGAGGCTATTGAGAAAAGGGATGATATTTCACAGCGAAAAGCTAAGGAAATAGATGTAAAAGAAGAAAAAATAGCAAAGTTTTACCAACAAAAAGTTAGCGAGCTGGAGAAAATCTCTAAACTCTCCTTTGAGGAAGCGCGCCAAATTCTTCTGGAAGAGGTGGAAAAACAGATTTCAAGGGAAACAGCTCTCCTAATAAAGAATAAAGAATCCGAAGCAAGAGAAGAAGCAGACAAAAATGCAAAAGAAGTGATTGCTTATGCTATACAGCGCTGTGCGGCTGATCATGTATCAGAAAGCACAGTCACCGTTGTAAATCTGCCATCAGATGAAATGAAGGGGCGGATAATCGGCCGTGAAGGGCGAAATATTCGCACTATAGAAACACTAACAGGTGTTGACCTTATCATTGACGACACGCCAGAGGCCGTAATACTGTCAGGATTTGATCCAGTGCGCCGCGAGGTAGCACGAATTGCCCTAGAGCGATTGATCGTAGACGGGCGAATCCATCCAGCCAGAATTGAAGAAATGATTCACAAAGCTGAAAGCGAGATCGATGCAAAAATCAAAATGGTCGGAGAGCAAGCGATTTTCGAAGTAAATGTTTTGAAGATGCACCCCGAGCTTATAAAGCTTGTTGGCCGCCTTAACTACCGAACGAGTTACGGCCAAAACGTTCTTAAGCATTCAATCGAAGTTGCACAGCTAGCCGGGATTATGGCAGATGAGCTTGGCCTGAATTCACGAATAGCTCGAAGGGCAGGCATTCTGCATGACATAGGAAAAGGCATTGATCATGAAGTCGAAGGGCCGCATGTCCAGATAGCAGTTGACATGCTTAGAAAATATAAAGAATCAAATGAAGTAATCCATGCAATAGAGGCCCACCACAATGACATTGAAGCCAGAACACTGGAAGCTGTTCTTATACAGGCAGCTGACGCGATATCTGCTGCAAGGCCCGGCGCCAGGCGCGAAGCCCTTGAAAGCTATACAAAGAGGCTAGAGAAGCTTGAGGGCATTGTTAACAGCTTTGAGGGCGTAGAAAAATGCTATGCAATACAAGCCGGCAGAGAAGTTCGCATTATGGTTAAGCCAAATGAAATCGATGACTTGCAGCTCGTTCATATTGCACGAAACATTGCAAAGCAGATAGAAAATAATTTGGATTACCCCGGACAGATAAAAGTAAACATGATTAGGGAAACTAGAGCCGTCGAATATGCCAAATAGCCGAATTGCTTTATGATTTTAGGCGCTTTCCGTTATGGAAAGCGCTTCTTTTTCATAGACACTTAAACAAAGGATACGCGCAATGAGAATATTAGCTCTTGGTGACATATATGGAGGCATTGGCCGAAAAGCCGTTATAAACAACATTGCCCAGATAAAAAAGGAAACTAAAACAGACTTCGTGATTGCCAACCTTGAAAACGCATCGAACGGCGCTGGCCTAAATATAAAGGCATCAAAAGAGCTGCTGGCTTTAGAAGATATAAACTGCTACACAAGCGGCAACCATATCTGGGACAAAAATGACATATACGATATTATCCAGACAACAGACAGAATAATCAGGCCTGCCAACTATCCGGAGCCATGCCCCGGCAACGGCTATTCAGTATTTAGAATAGGCAAACTCCGCGTTGGCGTGCTCAACTTGCTGGGCAATGCTTACATGGGAGGCTATGACAACCCGTTTAGCGCCTTCGACAAAATTCATGCTATTTTACGGAATGTCTGCGATATTATCTGTGTAGATTTTCACGCTGAAGCTACAAGTGAAAAAATCGCCTTCGGATATTACGTGGACGGTAGGGTTCAGGTTGTCTTTGGCACACACACCCACGTTCTGACTGCAGATGAGAGAGTTTTAAGCAACGGAAGCGGCTACATCACCGATATTGGTATGTGCGGGCCGCTCGATGGGGTTATCGGCGTTTCAAAGGAAGTTATTATCAAGCAATTCACGACGAAGCGGCATGTCAAGTTTGAGACAAGCAAGGGCGCTGTGCAGATAAACGGCGCAGTGTTTGATATTGATGATGAAACTTTTCGATGCAGGGGGATTGAGAGGGTCCGCAAAATATACGAATAATTCAGGGCAGGAGGAACTCTTTTTGGAAATCTTAAAAGTATCGTCTACATCAAACCCAAATTCGGTTGCGGGCGCGCTCGCAGGGGTAATTCGAGACAATGATTGTGCTGAAGTACAGGCAATAGGGGCAGGCGCACTGAATCAAGCTATCAAAGCAATCGCTATAGCAAGGGGCTACGTTGCTCCGGGAGGGTATGATCTCGTTTGCATACCTGCATTCACAGAAGTCGAAATAAACGGGAGCGAGAGAACAGGCATCAAGCTGATTGTTAAATCAACATAAATATACGCCTAAAAGCGCTTGCATGAATGCAGGCGTTTTTTTGTGCTGCGAGCTTGAACATGGCTTGCTTTCTTCTTGGCAGAAAAGCAAGCTGCACCATGTCTGGCTAAAAAGCTGAATAAGGGCGGGGCAGGCCGCGCCAGAGCCAGCTGGCAAGTTGCTTTGCATGAGATGGCGCCGCTCGATAAAATGTGCTTGCTTTGGCAGGCGCCCGATTGATTATGGCCATAGAACGGCCAGTTCGCACGAAAGCGCTTTTTTATTGCCTGGGAAAAGAAAGCACACTATAGGCCTCTGATACACGCTTTTGCGCTTACAAGGGTGCGGGCAATCTGCTCATCGTTGGCATGTGGAGCAATAGTTAACCCCCAGAAAAGGCGAAAGGCCCCAGGTATCCGGCAATAGCTGGGGCTGCCTTCAGCGGCTGCTTTAGCAACACTAATATATGGAGCATTCTTGGCAAGGAATGAATGCTTGAACTGTGCCATTTGCAGTGCAAAGCTCCACATCTATGCCTATGCGGCAGTGCTGTGTTCTGTTTATTTGAATGTCCAATTCAATTTTAAATTTATTCCCGGCAGGATGAATGATTATTGGTTGGCATTTATTATCGAACAAAATATTCACTTCATTGCTTCCGGATGCCACCCATATGTAAATAGTAGCTGGGAATGCGGCGATGTTTGCAGGGACTGGTGTGCATTCACCGGGCAGTAGACACAGCTGGAACGCAGCTTGCGGGCATTCACTGCATTTTAGGGCATTTTGAGAGCTAACGCGCTGGTTTCGCTTGCGCCTCCGATAACTGGCTCGGCTGCGTTTTTCGATAGCCGCATACGCTGCGCCGCTAGAATTATCGCCATTGTCTCGAGCTTGTTCATTCCGGGCACCCTGTTCATCAGCCATATAAGAATTGGCTTCTTCTTCTGTATAGCCTTCAAAATCCAAGTCAACGTCTCTAAACCCATCGAATAATGAGCCCTCTTCATCGGTGATGAGAGTTATATCTTCTTCCTCATCCACAATAAGGCTATCAGGGTTATGCATTTCCAGCCTGCCATTATTGCCTAAGCGATTCACCTGAATGCCGCCGTAGTAACCGGCTTCCAGGTTATGATCGCTGGTTTGCGTAAGGTTGTTTACCTTTGTTTTCAATGTAATGCTGTTTTCTTTGCGCTCCCCTGAAGGAACATATGGCTCACCCATAGGGCCCAGCAGTATTTGGGTGACCTGCTGGTTTAAGAGGATATGAAGCTGTGCGATATATCCGGGAATATCTTGATCAAAGTAATCTTGAATCACATAATAATCTGTATTGGGGGAGTAGCTCTCAGCAAGCGTATAGTTGGTGCCATCCAGTGTTGTGTATACATGGGTATCCTCAGTGAAATAGTAATATGGATTGTTCTTGTTCGGCTCAAAAATGGCAAAGGAGCTGTTTCCATCCTCTGACCCCTGTGCCGACCAGTCATTTGAGTAAAAGCAAACGCCCTTGCCGTCGAGCGATTTGTTGTTTTCCTTGTACTGCTCGCTAAGCTGGCTCCACTCGAAGCCCTCTGCCATACCTACCGTATAATTCGTCCTGATGGGAAAGACCTCTTTGATTTCAAGAATCTCTATTCTGTCCGGATGCTCTTCGTCATGCGTTTCGCTGATAGTGCGCATCGGTATAAGGCTGGCAGGAATGAACCAAACGACCATCTGCTGGCCTTTGGCCAGTGATATTGTTGGCTTGCTGTAACCTCTCAGATTGAAATCGCCTTCTTCGAGCGTGGTTATGATCTCAAGATAAAGATGCAGCAAGTTGCTGTCCTCTCCGGTCTGTTCGTTATATACGACATTGTGCATTGGCAGCAGCCTTACAATGCTTGCAGCATTGCTTGGCACGGCCAGCAGCTCGCCATACCTGTCATAAAAATTGCCTAAAAAATTCGAGTCATAATCGGCATACCATTTCATACTGCATCCATAATCATCATCTGCATTATAGTATATCTCGCCTGAGGCGATGCTTCCGGCAATCAGCTCTGTTGCAGCGCTTTTGCCAAAACCCATACGCGATGCCAATGAACTTGCCCAATAGTCAAGCAGCAAACCTCCAGGCGGCTCATCAACGATGCTTTTAGCCAACACGTTCCCGTAAAACATTTCTCCGCCGATCCATGTGCCTTTAAACTCTTTAAATTGCATATATTGCCCCAGCGGATCTACAACTGTCACATAGCCGGAGAAATCAGGGTGTGAAGGATCGCTCTCGGTGGTGTATGCGCCTGACGTAACGATGTTTTGGGCTATGGATTTAAAAGCGTCATCCAACGCTTTTGCATTATCAGCAGCAAAGTATGAGGTGGCATAATTATAGCTTTTAATATAGTTATCCTTATTTTCGATAGTCACAAGGCTGCGCGCTGATGTGCTTCCCTTTAGAAGAGCCGGAAATTCGATAATGCCAAACTCGGGGTTGACAAATTTATCTAAAAGTTCCTGCATATTATATAGCTCACTGCCGAAAGATTGGGTGTTGTGTACAGCATTATTAAAAGGATCCATCACAGAAGGGGCATGCACTCCCGATACATCCAAGCCTACAGTGTAAATTTGCATTTCATTGCGTTTTTCGGTGCCATAATAATGATCATGTATTCGCTGCTTCCAGTAGGACGCGGTGAGCACGGTCAGTATATCTGTTCCTATATCAATGCTAAAAGTGGGATCGCCATTGCCGTGGTTATAGCCACCATCCTTATCGCTGCCCGGGTCTTGCATTTCATAGTCGTCCCAGCCGAAGGTAGGCTCACCGTCTGTGAGCAGCAGCATTATGGGCCTGCGCGTTATCGAAATTAACCGGCCCTTTTCAGTTGTATAGGAATACGCCGTGTCATGGTTTTCAACAAAAATCCTGGCTCCGGCATATATGCCACGCTGTGTGGGCGTTGCGCCGTTCACTGCAACAGTTTTGCTGACTACCATCTCGGCAGGAATAGACGGGCTAACAGTGATGCTTGAGCCGATGATGCTAAAAAAATCGCCCGCAATATTATAGTGGCCCAGCTTGAGTATCTGCTCGGCCCGGGACATATTTGTCAAGCCGCTTGCGTAGCCGCCATAAGCGACAACCGCTATGCGATTGTTTTGGTCGGCATCCAAAATGGTGTGTATCGCTTTGTTTAATGCTTTTACCATCACCTGCGCGCGTGTTTCGGCGCCCATTTTATAAATGTACATGCTTGAGGAAACATCCAGGACAAACACCGTGTCAGTGGGTACATCCACAACGTCTACAGTGTAACTCTGAGACAGCGCTGAAAGAGTTATTAAAAACTCATCCATGTTGGCGTGGACAGTATGTATTGGATCTCCTTGATGATCATAAAAGATTATATCGCCTGTATTAACTGTTTTATCTACCCAAATATGTCCGTTATCTATGCTTGATGGTTCGAAATAATCGGAAAAGCGGGAAGTATGGTGATCGCTAAGCATAGTTTTTGTCTCCTCATGTTCGCAGAATTCTATAGTATAGTATTCGACATGGCACTAATATGTGTAATGGGATTGTGGGATTCGACAATAAAAATCTGGTAATTAAAGGATTTTTTTAAGATAAACACAAATTTAAGGCAAAAGGCACATGAAAAAGCAAAAAGCATGCTTTCGCAAAAAACGGCGCATGGAATTTGGCATTGTAAATGCATGTCTTTATAAGGAATACATTTTCGCTTTTAGTTGGGCGCCCATATGCAAAAACTCAATCAATCGCCAACAAAAGTGGGATTTCAGGCAAAACAGTTAGCCAAAAAAAGAGCCTGCTTTGCAGCAAGCCCTAAATTTTTACTGTCAACACTAATTCATTAATTACATCAAAGGATCCATGCTTAGCGCCGGATGGTTCTTTTCAGTAAGGAATTCAACCAATGTTTCTTCGTCTGGAGCGGTCTCTTCGTCAGCAATCATGTCAACAAAGTTATCGATGCCATAAAGCTCTTTTGCAGTATGGTTCAGCCTGTCAGCAACTGTCTCTTTAAGCTGCTTTGGCATCCAAACGATTCTCTCGATTCCGCCTTCAGCGCGCATGAACTTCTTGGAAGCAATAAAATGCTTGCCGTGGCCCATGAAGCCAGGGGTTTGGATTCCACCGCCGGTCATCGAAGCAAGCTCTCCGAAGCTCATTCCGATTGGCGTTGTGCCAACATATTCGCGGTTAACAATGATAACACCGTTTGATGCCGGCTCAATGCCGCAAATGCACTCGAAGCATCCGCATGATGTCATTGGATCTTCAAGTATGGAGTAAAGGGTTACTTGGCTTAGAGCGCCGCGTGAGTACTGGGCAACAGCAGCGTTAACATCATCCCAAGATCCCATAACTTCATCAATAAGGCCACCTTTTGTTACGATTTGGCACGGGCCTGAAGGATCAAGCTCTTTTGTAGCTTTAGCATCCAGCCAGGATACAGCGCCGCACAGGCCCAGACGCTCCGGGGTAACTATGCATACGTGAGATGGCGAGAATGACTGGCATAGAGTGCATGTGTAGAATACATCAACTGACTCGTCAGTTAGAGATTCAAGCCTCTCATCACGCTTGTCCCAAATAGGGATGGCGACGTTAAATCTGAAGTCTTTGCATTCTTCAGCGTCTGTATAGACTGTTACTTGGCATTTGTCAACAACAGCTTCGAACTCGTCTTTCATCTTTGCATATAAGACTTCGCCAAAATGCTTTGCACGGAAGCCTGCATTAAATGCAGTTTTTGATACACGGATATTGGAGTTGTCTCTTTGGCCTGTATGCATGATGCCTTCCATGTTGTTGATGAAATGGTGGATCTTGCGCTCGAGCACTGACTCGAAGTCGCTTTGCATAGCATTGCCTGCTACTTCAACCAGAAGGCCAAGGTTAAAGCGGCCGCCTTCTTCAAACTCTTCGAAATCTTTGCCAATAAGCGTGATCTTATGATCTTCGATATCATTGGCATCTATTGTTCTAACAAGCTCGAAGCAGTCGAGGCGGGAGCCGTTTGCCTCCAGCTGCATATCGTTTCTGCGAATGATTTCGCCTTCGAAGGCAGCTGCATATGAAACAGGTATATCCATCTCTGTGATCTTGATCTTTATGTTGCGCATTTCTATAGAAGCGTCAACATAGTTCTCATATTCGTTGTATAAGAGAAGGGATTTTGGCACTGACCAGATATTTTCTGTTTCATCAGTCATTACAGGGAATCCGAGGGCGATAGCGCCGCCGCCGCATGCCACTGTCATATCATCGAGTGGAGCAAATGCATTTACAAATGCCTTAACGCGATCGAAGGTGTATTTTAGTATTCCGTCATAATCGCCAGGGGTGCAAGCGCCAAATATAAGGGCTGCGCGGATAGCAACGCTGACAACATGGATAACTGATGGGAGTTCCGGCCCAAGGGGAACTATGCGGATTTTGAAGCCAAGGTTAACATCGGCTGCAATAGCCTGATCTATAATTCCGCCAACCAGGAACACCATTATTCCCTTTGCCTGATAGCCTTTAATCAAATCTGCAGCTATTTCAGGTGAAGGGGCTTCGTGGATAAGCACAGCCACGCCCGGGATATCGTCAGTAACAAGAGGCACGCCAAGCTCACGGATCTCAGCATCTGACAGATGCCCATGATAGCGATCATCATATGGCTTTTCGTTTCCATTAAGCATGTACTTAACGGTCTCGATGACTTCGGCTGAAAGCGCAGTTCCAACACCGGATGTGAATACATTGTGAAGCTGCGGATCATGGTTCATGAACTCTTGAATATCTGCTAGAGCTTCCTCTTTTAAAGACGCAAGCGTCGGGTATTTCTTGCCAGTGAAAGCATATAGGCATGGAAGCCCATAAGCAGTGTTTGGCAAGGAGACTGCTGCTTCTGGCCCAAGCTGGTTAATGGCGTCATCAACAGCTTTTGCAGCAAGGTTGAACATATCATCAGAGCCATTAAAGACTCTATCGAAAAGTGTCATAACTTCTCCTTATAAATTTATACCTTTAATAAATCGTGGTCAATCTTGTTCTTTATAAGATCAACTTCCTGTATGGCTTGGCTGCTAAAGTCAAATGGAGATTTTCCCTGCCTGTCCGCTTCAATGAGATCTGTATTGTAATGTATCATGCCCAACAGATCCTCTGAAGGAACGTTTGCCTCAACAAAAGCCTCATCTTCAGCGTCCCGCACCTTATTGGCAACTACTTTTATCTTGTCAACGCCCAGATCAACAGCAAGCTTCTTAACCTTTTCATAAGTCTGGATGCTGCGAGATCCCGGCTCAATGACTACTACAAAAGAGTCAACGCTTGATGCAGTGCCTCTTCCAAGATGCTCAATGCCGGCTTCCATATCCATTATCACAACGTCGTCAGAATATAGGACAAGATGCGATATGATCCTTTTGATTAATACATTCTCAGGGCATACGCATCCAGCTCCGCCAGATTCAACTGTGCCAAGTGTTAAAAGCTTGACGCCGTTGTATTTTTTAGCGTACATATCAGGAATGTCATCAACTTTAGGGTTAATCTTAAAGAATTTGCCCATGTTCTCCTCAGAAGCGCCGGTTCGTTCGTTGACAAGCTTCTTCAGATGCGCGATTGGCACGATTTGATCAAGAATTCTCTTATCAAAACCAAGAGCAAGGCCCAGATTGGCATCTGGATCCGCATCGACTGCCAAAACATTCTTGCCTTCATTCGCATACAGCCTTGCTAGAATGGCGGAGAAAGTAGTCTTTCCTACTCCGCCTTTTCCTGTTACAGCAATTTTCATACAGAAATTTCCTTTAAACTTTCTTAGATGCCGAGTGCAAGCCTCTTCTCTTCGATTCTCTGAATCATAGCATCGCCTAGCTTGTCTACATCAGTTTCGAATGTGAAGGCTGCGCCTGTCCAATCTCTTGCCTGGTTGGTCAGGATATCTTTAACAACATCAGAACCGTCAACGTAAGGCACGATTCCCAGGAATGTGTCGATTCCGGTTGAGATAACATAGTTGCCGATTGAAACAGCTTTTTCGCTCATCCATTCTGGCGCACATCCAACAACTGGAAGCTGAGGAACGTCAATGCCCCACTGATCAGCTACTTGGTTGACGAGAATCATCATGCGGCTTATGTCAACGCATGATCCCATGTGCAGCACTGGAGGAATGTTGGCGAGTTCGCATACGCGCTTAATGCCTGCACCAGCGATGTCTTTAGCTTCAAAGTTCATCAGGCCGCCTTTGGCAGCTGATTGTGCTGAGCAGCCGGAAAGAACCAAAATGATATCGTTCTTAAGCAGCTTCTTCATGAGCTCAATATGTGCAAAGTCAGCCCTTACTTTCGGGTTGTTGCAGCCAACCATGGCCACAGCGCCTCTTAGCACGCCTGATTCTATGCACTCGATGAGTGGCTTCCATGTGCCGAGTTCATCAATATAAGAAGAAGTAACCGTATCAAGCTGCTTAATGATGGCTTCGCATGAGTATCCAACTCTAGCTTTAGCTTTCATTTGTGGAATATACACAGCCTCTTGGTCACGGTTTTTGAAGTTTTCAATAGCTGCTGTCAGGATGTTGCGCGCATTTTCGCCAGCTGTCTGTGCATTAAAGCGAATGAATTCAGCATCTGGCATCTGGGCAACAACAGAAGTAGTTATGAATTTTGTGTGGAAGCACTTGCTAAGCGGCCCAAGAGCTGGGAAGATGCACTGTACGTCAACTACGACAGCTTCCATTGCCCCTGTCAGCACAGCGTTCTCCTGCTGCAGGAAGTTGCCTGCCATTGGTATTCCGTGGCGCATGGTTACTTCGTTGGATGTGCAGCAAATGCCTACAATGTTAACGCCTTTGGCGCCAACAGACTTTGCCAGAGCAATAAGGTCTGCGTCATTGGCATGCTCAACGATCATCTCTGAAAGAGAAGGATCATGCCCATGAACCATAATGTTTACATATTCTTTGTCAATAACTCCGAGGTTAGCCTCTGTATCGATTGGCTTTGGAGTTCCAAACATGATATCTGAAAACTCTGTTCCCATCATAGAACCGCCCCAGCCATCTGACAAACCGGCGCGAAGAGCTTGCTTAATTAGAACATCGGGAAGTGATGAGCACCCTATATGGGTCATATGCTGTGAGGTTGATACTTCACGATCAATAGCCCTTGGCTCTATGCCCAGCTTCGCCCATGTTTCCTGGCGCTCTTTTGTTGCCCTTGAGAGGAAGCGAAGTGTGCCAAACGGCTTGCCATATTCTTGAAGCCCTTCAAATGCGACTTCGTGCGCGAGTTCATATATGTCTCTGCCTTCTGTCTCTATGCCCCACTCTTGTGCCAGCCTGATAAGTTTGTCGGGATCTTTAATCTTGTAGTTTCCATCTTCTGCTGTCTCGTGCAGAGTATGGCAGATTTCGCGGCCATGATCTGAGTGTGTTGCTGAGCCGGCTGCTGTAAAGCGCAGATAGTTGCGTGCAACTATGCCATGAACATCACAGCCGCAGATGCCTTTAGGCGCCTTGGCGGTTATGCGGCAAGGACCCATTGCGCAGATTTTGCAGCATACGCCTGTTTCTCCAAATTTGCAATGCGGAGATTGGTTTTGAGACCTCGTTATCCACGAGTCTGCATTCTTTTCCTGGCCAATCGCGAGCAGTTTAGCATATTCCGCTTCCATTACGTCGATGGCAATCAGGTTTTCTGTCGCTTTGGAGATCCTTTCTTCCAAAACAGACAATATCTTAGTTTCCATTGAAACCTCCTTGACATGCTTATGTTGCTTGCTGGCGCGCTTCATTTTTGAAAATAAGTAGGAGTTATACTATATTTTATTGTCTGAATCGCACCAAAAGAAATATGTTCCGGATGGATTATAGCAAAAAAGCAGCAATAAAACAATGATTAGTTACTGCCAGGCATTCAAATTTTCGAGAGAGATTTTTGGCTGTTTCTAGAATTTTATTGTATTAATGACGCTGTCTACAATATTTTAGCGCGATATTTCGATAAATAACCATCTGTTGCCCTGAGTGCAGGATTCATGCGCGATCATGATATAGCAATCATTATAAGTTTTCGCAAAATTTGAAAAAAACGCAAATAAGAAATTCAGTATTGCATGTCTTTTTTCAATCGCTTATAGGGCTGCAAGCTGCCATCATTGCCTCTAAGCAGCACAGTTTGCTGCTTGGCTGTGGGATCGCTGCAATGCAAAATTATTGGAAGGAATGGGGTTTTATGAGCAATCCGGCATAAAGCCAGGGCAAAAGTGCAAATGCTGTAAAAAAGCGTGTGCCGAAAATGAAAGAACACGGCATTTCGACAAAAAAATGCCCTTGAAAGCATTTTTCATTGCTAATAGCTATTTCTGCTGCCCGCCATGTACATTCTGACCAATTGCTCTACATGCTCGTAGTTGCCATTGTTTGCGTAAATCAATGCAGTTTGGCCTGAAGGCTTGTGCAATGCTATTTCGAGCTTTTCAGGGCGATACTCAGCGCTAATGTAGTCACCCCATGGATTTATTGGCATACCATGCATAAGCGTGCCGGCATTCTTTGCCATTTTTATGCCATGCGAAACAACGCTGGGGTTAGCCTTGCCAGACGTTGCTGCAACTGATGCCATTCCCAGCATAGCGAGCCTTTTCGCTACATCAGGCGGATAGCTGCAGGCATAGCCCTCCCGGGCTATGACCCACAAAGTGCGCTCAACACCCCATTTCTTTTGCTTGCCCTTATAGGCCCATGTGATTATATAGACTGCAAGCGCCACAATGCCGCCCATAATAACTGGCACGAACCAAAAGCCTTCAGCAAGTGCAACCAGCAAGCCGATTCCAGTCATCGGCAGCCATGCCAGCAGTATTATTGCGATAATTGCTTTCCGGCTATAGAGGCTGCTTGCCGTTTCATAGCTGTATTCGCCTGGAGCCGGCATAGCCGCCGATCTGGCAAGGCCGCACTCAGGGCAAAAGTTTGCCCCCTCGCGCATGTAGGCCCCGCAATGCTCACAGTGCGCGGCAGATTCCATCATATGCTTCCCAAGCCTCTCTTTTTATTTCGCTTTTGTTTATTTCAGCCTGCTTTGCGCAGCAATCTTTAAAGCCTGCGATAACGCTCTCGCTGCCTGCCTCTGTACAAGCATCAGGCTCGGCTGTTGCATGCTGCCACTTTCTTGTGCGCGACATTTGCAGTGCAGCAATGATTTTTTGGCCTGTTTGATCTGAGAGCACATTGCCTGCCCCGACCATTTTTCCGTTTGCGTTTTTTTCCAGGAACACTTTGAAAATATACTCCGGCTGCCCGTCAAAGGCAATATGCACTGTATCGCTGCTTTCGACTGTGATATGGCCCAAGCTTTTCACATTCTCCGGCCTGAAGCCCTGCAGCTTGGACAGGCTCTCAGGAAATGCCCCCTCTTTGACCCGATATACGCTAAAATCATAGCCCCCCTTGGCAGATGCGGATACATTAAATCTCAAATGCGATTTGTAAACATTCGTTCGGTCGCCTGACTCCCAGATTTCCAGGTACACGTCCCACTGGCCGTCCAGCGAGTCAACATCCAAGTCGACGGTTTCTTCCCGGATTATCGGTGGGTTTTTATCGTAACAGCCGCAAAAAGCTATGGCGATGGCAACAAGCAAAGCCGCTGCTGCAATGCAAAAGCTGGCTTCACCGTCTTTTGGCAGGACAGGTTTATTGCGCATATTGAGCTCTCTTCGTATCGTAGTATCGTTTAGTGGTCAATGCCGGATCATTGCAGCTATGGCATCAATCCCCTTCCGGAATGACAGGGCTGTAGTAATCCGGCTGCGGGTTGTCGTAAAATGGCCCTGGCCCCCTGGTCACTATCACAATATATGACCCTGCAGGAGCGCTAATGCCGAGCTGCGGAGCGAACGAAGGGCCGTCTGCAACAGAGATCCTGTAAGTATAAACAGTGTTTTGGTAGCTTTGAACCCGGGTAATTACGACATTGCCACTGCCGTCGCTCTCAACTTCCGTGCTCGCAGACTCACTTACCAGGCCGTTCAGATAGCTGATAACCTCATCACGCTTGCCGCCAAGAAGCACAGCAGCTTTCCAGGCGTATTGGCCTTGCGTTCCTTCATGCACGCTCAGCCCTGTCAGTGTGCCTTTGTACTCGCTTAAGGCTGTTCCCAGAAAATCGGAGGGCCATTTATAAACCGTCGGGGCTGGAGGCTCAGGGGCAGTCAGCCTTATATTTATAGCCTTTGTTGTTATTGGCAAAAAGTCGATATCGCTAAGCTCTACAACCAGCGTCAGATAATTAAACGGGCCGACGGCGTAGTTTTGCGTTACAGGCAGCGTAAAGGAATATTCATGCGCCACGTTCGGATCTATGCTTTGGTTTAGGCTTTCAAGCACGGGGTAATTGATTTCAGGTATATAAGCTTTCAGCTGGTACACCACAGGCAGCACAGACATGTTATGCACGTTAAAGGCGAGCGCATCGCCCCATGTGCCTGCCAGCTCCTCGGGCCCTACTTGCATTGGCAGATTCAATAACTCCGTATAAAACAGCTCAGTGCGCCATTTGTCAAAGCCGGTTTGCCAATAATATGAGTTAGACAGATCGAATTCTGCAGCGATTGTTTCGTCCCGCCCGTCTTCATACACTTGCATTATCCTGAGCTTTCCGTCTTCTACAGGGCCGGTATAAATAACTGCAATTTTAAGCACTCCGCTGGGCGGCTTTGCAATTACTGACCCGTCAGCGTTTGCTACGCATTCGCCGCTTGTCCATACAAGAAGGTTTGCTGATGATTTGGCAACATTTTTTGTTGTGATTTTATATTGCTGGCTGTCATGAAAGAATGATACAGCAGGCGCATCATTAAAAGCTGAAATCTCATTGTTAGGGATTTTTTTGAAATCAGTGCCGTCTATATAGAATGATACAAAATCTGTGTAAAAGGCCAAATAGTTTTCGCCATAGCCGCATGCTCTGGCGACCTGCGAATACGTCGAGCCGGATACATCAGAAAAAACGCTGTATATAACCCTCCCTAAATGCATGCCCAGCACCTTGTCTATGAAGTAGGGCACTATAGCCGCCATATCTTCAAAGGCTGCTACATGGCTAAGCGTATTGGCAACAACCTGCAGCCCATCGGAGCTTTCGAGGTCATGGCGCAGAAAATCCGTAGATACGGATTTTTTGTATTGATCTGCGCTTCTGCCAAGCGCGTATGTTTCAGCTGCATACCTGCACACGCTTTTAAGCCAAACAGGGGACTCGCCTCCGCGCATTAAGTACTTTAGCGGCGTAAAAAAGCCATATACGCTATATTCCTTTGCAAAGGTGTCGATGCCGTACATTCTGCCCAGCAAAGTTTCAAAAACCTGGTATGCCAGCTGGTAGCGCATCTCCTCAGATCCTGCTTTGCTGTCATAGTCGGAAAGCTTTACGCGTATTTGGCATATTGCCTGGCCGAATTCGCTGGCCTTAGTTGACAGAGTGTCATCATACATCATAGCCCAATAGCCTGTATCGTCATTGGTGAGCTCAGTAGGCCTGTAGCTCTCGTAATAGCTGTCCAGCTCCCTTCCCAGCCTTTCAAGCAGTGCAGCGCCCTCGGGCGGCATTATGTAATTCTCTTTTATTAAATTGAGGGTAGCCTCCTCTTCCTCCTTTGTCAGCGTTCCTGTATAAATGTCCTTTGGAGGCTTTGGATTCATGAATGGATCGATTCCGTTGCTAATCGTTACGATCGACTCGCCGGTTCTTATCGACTGGACCGCGCGCCTCACTAGAGCCGCCCTATCCGGATCGTACTTTTCCAGCATTTGCATGCTGTCAAAAAGAATGTGGAAATGCCCGTTGGGCGAAGTATACTTCGCGCCCAATACGAATCTGCCTATATCGGTGCGCTTTACCCAATCCCAGGCATTCTTTGCAGCTATAGAATATACGATCGTGCCGGCAGTAAGCTTATACAGAATCGGCACCAGTGCAATAGGGCACAAGTGGTCGGTGTAGGCTGTAATTGTGCTGTTGGCTTCGTTCACTGTGAACGGGATGCCTACAAAGCCTGAGGTTTCATCCCAGCGTGCGGCAATGAGCTCATTTTTAGGATCGCTTACCGCGTTCGCGTCATACGGAATCGTAATTCCAATGGTATCGCCCAGCTCACCGCTTTCCCCGACAGACAGGTCATAGACTTTGCCGTAATCCAGCCCCTCAAGGCCGGCCATGCTTTGTATTTCGCTAAGCGAAACAACCATGTCCTGGCTTGCAAAGCCCTCTGGGAGGTGAAGCGTAGCCTCTCCCAGGCTAATAGCTTGCTCTTGGCCTGATGGGTAAATAGTCTGGCTTGAAAGAAATGCTCTGTCCAGGCTGCCTATGTCAACATCAACTGTTGCGATGCCATCATCAAAAGACAAAAAATCCTCAGCAACATCGCCATCGTCGCTATAGACTGAACTCGCGCTGCTAAAGCCGTCGCTCACGCCTTCCCTGCTTGCACTCCGGTTTCTGATTCCTATTGTGCCGGTAATCAGCAATAAAACTGCAAGCGCAGACGAAATGATGCGGTACGGCAGTATCCAACTGCCATTTTTCTTTCGGGGCAGGGGCTCTTTTGGCGCTTGTTGGCGGCGGCGCTGCTGTTTTCGCTGTTCATTCCGGGCTGGGCCTTGATCATGCGCCGGATCAAAGCCTCCTGTATCCTGGCTTTCAGCTTGCAGCGTCAGCAAAGGGGAGCCGGGCTTGGCGCCCTGATCAAGATCGCCCTCAAGGCCTGTTGGCAGCTTCAGCACTGTCTCGCTGCCATCCGGCCCTTCAGCTTCAGCGCCGCATTCAATACAAAACTTAGCCCTTTCCATCAGGGCTTTTCCACAGTGTGCACAAAACCTTTCCATTTCGCTTAAACCTTCCTTATTTGCCGAAATGCCATTTTCTTTTTTATATCAATTTAGCTGCCTGGCAATGCCGCTTTATCCCTCATGGGCGCACGAGCGCAATATTTTGTTTTTCGCCTGATATCCAGGTTATTTCGCCCACGCCGTATTGGCTGCCATTTATGGCGTAAAAGCTCATGATATTTATTTTCACGCCTTTTGTATCGATGTCGCCAGCGATAAGCGCGCTTCCGGAAAATCTACCGATGTAGGCCTCTTTATCTCTAAAAGAGACATCGTAGTCTTCCCCTGTAGCCATATTCGAGCCAAAAAAGCCTTTAGTGTGGTAAGTAAATTTCGCGTTGGCGGCATCGCCGCTGATTTCAACGTTGAAAAACTCCAGTTCCTCTTGCTCGCCCTCAAACATCTGAACCGTTTCTGTGTAAGCTTTCCAATAGCCGGCAACTTGGCTAAAATCAGAAATTACGGCTCTCCCCTTTGGCAGGCCATCCCATTTCACGCTTTCCGTAAACCAGAAAAAGTCGCCAATAGACGCCTTCTCGCCTTCAGCATAGCCAAAGAAGCTCGAATAGCTGTTTTGCGTTTGGGCGTCAGGCAGCGTTTCAGCGCCGTTTATCTCTGACGGCAAAAGATTTGTACCGGCCGAATCCTCGATCTCTTGGCCCAGAGTGCCGGGGGCTTCTATTCGAACGCTCTCGCTTGCCGCGCTGGAATCCGGGCGGTACGCGTATATGTTTAACCCGATGCCACCTGCCACCGCCAGCGCCAAGAAGGCATCTATAATTGCCGGCTTTAGTTTATTCATAAATAAGGCTTCTCCCCTACTAAGATTTAAGCGCCGCCTTTTGCTTTTTCGCCCGCAGCTTCGCTTCTATTTTATAACAGCCGGATATAAGTGTGCCTCACATATACATGTGATATTAGCTGCATCTGCTATAAAAGCGGTTTTGCTTCCGGCCGGCTACTTTTGGCCAGCCGCCTGCTGCTGGCTTAGCACCAGATAGGAAAGCTCTGCTTTGCTGCTCACCCCTGCCTTGGCATATATGCTTTTCACATGGGTTCGAATGGTGTTTTCGCTCACTGACAACTCGCTGGCAATCGCCTTATACGGCTTTCCCTGAATCAGCAAAAGCATAACTTTGTTTTCGGAAACCGTTAGCTGCTCAGCAATGCCAAGCGCTGTTGCCTGCTGCTTTTGCTTCGGCCCAGCTTTGCTGCCAGGCGCTGTATAGGCCTGGCTTTCCAGGAGCTTGGACAGCTGGCTGCTCAGCGCAGGCAGCATTAATTGCATTGCGCATACAACGCTAAGCGCAAGCAGGGTGCTGTTATGAGTGCCGGAGCTTGATTTGGCGAATTCGCTTCCGGCAATCCCGCCTATGAGGACCCCCATCACGTTAGCGCCAAGGCCTGCCCCCATGACAAAAGCAGGGTTGCTGCCAAACTCAAGCATTTGGCCTAAAATGCTCCACCAGAAAAGATCATGAATGCCGCATGCGCCAAGCATCAGAGTATTGATGACAAGGTAATCCTGCCAGCCGCGCCCAAGCAGGAGAAACAGTATGAATGAAAAGCCTGTCATGGCGATTGATATATACAGCGAATAAGCGCGCTTAGAGCTGCCGGGGCGGCGGCGCATGATAAGCATGGCTCCTATATACGGCACAACCCAATACCAGCTTGCCAGAATCTTAAGGTGGGCAAATTCAGGGTTCACAATTTGGTACATAAGCCCTGAGCTTATCGTGGCTGCAAATATGAAAAGGCATATAAACGCGAGCGGGCCTGCTAAACTTGCTCTCCCCTCGCCTTGCGGCCCGGCAGCCTCTAGATCAATTGGCGCCTGGCTGGCTTTTGGCAGCTTAAGCGCAAATGCGAACGCTGCAAAGAGGGCAAAAATTGAGGATCCTAACCCTGCTTGCGCAGATAAATGCATCGCTGCCAAATTTATCAGCACCATAAGCGCATTTGAAAAAATAAGGCAGGAAGCAATTGCACCGGCCCGATCCTCGTTTGAAAAGCAATTCTTGAAATAAAACCCCCATGCTGCTACGCAGGCCCCGACGAGAAACGAGGCTGAAAGCAATGCAGCTTTCCACAAAAACGATGGCGCCGAAAAAAAAACGCAAGAGGCAGCAATGCAAAACGCTATTGAAGCCAATATAAGGCTTTTGGCTTTTTTTATGCTCGTAACATACAGGCTGCATGTAGCAAGCCCTGCAAAGTGGGAAGCCATGGCGCCGAATGCATATGGCTGAGCTGAAACTTCGTAGCAGCTGGTTATGGCATGCAAAACCTGGCCATCAAAAGAGAACGATAGCAGCCATGAAAAAAACAATGAAAACACGATAACCGGCAAGCTGCCTTCTGACAGCGTTTTTTTTGCGTGGCTTTTCGCTTTGGCCTCCATTGGAATTCGCTCCATTCCTGCCCGGGTTTAGCTGGCGCTCTCGGCCCCGGTTATTTTTTGCTGCTTAAAAGTGCCAAGCAGCACAGCTTTTAAAAAAATCAGCAACAAGAGTTCTATTATTAGCCGAAAATACTGGCAAGGATATTTTAGCAAAGAGAAAAACTGGTTTTCAAGCAAATCCTTGCTATCTCATTTAGCCATAATTATACAGCTTGCGATATATTTGCGTCTGCCTGCTGCTTTTGTACAAATAAAAATAGAGGAAAAAGCAGTTTGGCTTTTCGAGGGGATCATTGCCGGGATCAAGTATTTTATTATACGAATGCCCCTGATGCCCGAAGTATTCGCGCCAAATTTGCGATACTTCAAAATATCTTGGCAAATGTCGAAAAACAGCGTGCTATCGTGCATTTATAGCCTTCGTTGAACTTTAGGCTGTACTGTGGTATCATGGACGAAATATTAAGAGGCAAAAAAATGGCAGAAGTTATTAGCATTTTAGGATCAACAGGCTCAATTGGCACTCAAGCCTTAGATGTCATCCGCCACCTTGGCAATATAAAAGTGGCTGCACTGGCAGCAGGCAGCAATATAGGCCTGCTTGAGCGCCAAATCATTGAATTCTCGCCTAAAATTGCAGCTGTTGCCGATAAAAGCGCCGCTGAAGCCTTAAAAGCGCGCCTTGCCGGGTATCCTGTCAAAATATACTCCGGAGAAGGCTCTTTGCTTGCTGCAGTTGAAACAGAAGCTGACATGGTGCTTGCAGCCACTTCCGGCACGAGCGGCCTGGAGAGCGTATATGCTGCCATACAAGCCGGAAAAGACATAGCTCTTGCCAACAAAGAATCCCTCGTGTGCGCCGGCTCAATGATAATGGATTCGGCAAAACGCATGAAAGCGGGAATACTGCCGGTTGACAGCGAGCATAGCGCGATTTTTCAGTGCATTGCAGCCAGCCCGAATGCTGTGAAAAAGATAATACTGACAGCATCAGGCGGCCCATTCCTGAATACCCCTGCAAATGAGCTGGAGAATGTAACAGTACAGAGCGCTTTGAGCCACCCTAATTGGAAGATGGGCAAAAAAATCACGATTGACTCAGCGACAATGATGAATAAAGGCTTTGAGTGGATAGAGGCGAAATGGCTTTTCGGCATCAGCGAGGATGATATCCAAATCGCAGTCCACCCTGAGAGCATTGTTCACTCTGCTGTAGAATTCATAGACGGAGCTGTGATAGCGCAAATGGGCTTGCCTGACATGAGGGTTCCCATCCAATACGCTCTTACATACCCGAACAGGCAAGCCTCCCTTTCAGGGAGCCTGGACTTTTCAAGGGCAATGTCGCTTAGCTTTCAGCCGCCGGATGCCAGCCGGTTTGCTTGCCTGGGCTTGGCATACAGGGCGATGAAAGAGAAGCCCTCTGTTGCCACAGCTATGGCAGCTGCAGACGATGCAGCTGTTGAAAGCTTTTTAGGCGGGAAAATACGCTTTATGCAGATAGCCCGGGTAATTGAGGAAACGATGGCTTTCACAGAGCCTTTTGAGCCTGCCGGCATAAAAGGCTATGTAGAATGGGCGAAAGAAGCTTATAAGATAGCATCGTCAATAGCTGAAAAGCTGTCAAAATCCGGTCAATAATATATATGGACAAATACATTAAAAAGCAGCTGGATAAATACGCACAGGCTGTGCTGGAAGAAAATGAGCTGTTAAACCTTGTCTCGATTAAGGATCTGAGTGAATTCTGGTCCATGCACATCATGGACTGCCTGGCGCTTGAGCCTTATATACCCCAGGGCGCGAAAGTTATTGACGTAGGCTCAGGGGCCGGCATGCCGGCTGTTGTGCTCAAAATCGCCAGGCCTGATATATTCGTAATGCCCCTTGACAGCATTCGCAAGAAAATGGATGCGCTTATGCGCATAGCACTCAAAACAGGGGCCGATATAGGCGAGTATATCGTAATGAGGGCTGAAGTTGCCGCCCATATAGATGAATACAGAGAGAGCTTTGATGTTGCAGTGGCAAGAGCGCTGGCGCCACTGCCTCAGGCGCTGGAATACTGCGCAGCATTTGTAAAGGCGGGCGGGGTGTTTATTGCCATGAAAGGCAAGGCTTTAGAGAGCGAATTGCAGCTCGCACAAGGCGCTGCTGAATTGCTTGGGCTTGAAGGGCCGAATATAAAGAGCTACAGCCTGGAGGGTGATATAGAGCGAAAATTGGCGATTTATACGAAAACAGCGCAAACACCCGGCAAATATCCGCGAAGGCAAGCGGCAATAAAGAAAAAGCCTTTGCCATAACCAGGAACTTTTAGCTTTTTTTGATAAAGGATATAAAGTAATTCATAGCAAACGGGGAAAAACAATGAGCGAACCAAAAAGCAATTTTATCTATAGCGAGATCGAAAATGACATTAAAAACGGCGTTTATGAACAAGCAAAGCTTATTACCCGCTTTCCGCCTGAGCCTAACGGCTATCTGCACATAGGGCATGCCAAAGCAATCTATATAAGCTTTTCTGTCAGAGAAAAATATGGCGGGCAAACAAACCTGCGCTTTGACGACACCAACCCTGCCAAAGAAGAGCAAGAGTTCGCTGAGTCCCAAATAGAAGACATTAAATGGCTTGGCTATGATTGGGACAACTTGTTTTACGCTTCCAGCTACTTTGGGAAGATGTATGAATATGCACATGAGCTCATAGCAAAGGGCCTGGCATACATTGACGATCAGAGCCCGGACGAAATCAAGCTTACCCGGGGATCATTAACCAAACCGGGGGTGCCAAGCCCGTACAGGGACAGAAGCATTGAAGAAAATGCAGAGCTGTTTACTGCAATGAAGGATGGAAAGTTCAAAGCCGGGGAAAGAGTGCTCAGGGCTAAAATAGATATGTCCAGCCCTAATATGAATATGAGAGACCCTGTGATGTACAGGATACTTCATGAAACCCACCATATGACAGGCGATGAGTGGTGCATATACCCTATGTATGACTATGCCCACCCGATTGAGGATGCCATTGAAAACATTACCCACTCTTTATGCTCGCTTGAGTATGAAGACCATAGGCCGCTGTATGAATGGGTGCTCAACAATCTTGACGACTACAAGGAAAACCAGCCCAGGCAGATAGAGTTTGCCAGGCTGGCAATCGAAAATGCCCTCACATCCAAGCGCTATATCAAGATGCTTGTAGACCAGGGAATAGTTGACGGATGGGACGATCCGAGGCTGTTTACCCTAAGAGGCATCAGAAGAAGGGGCATTACTCCTGCTGCCCTAAGGCGGTTTTGCGAAGAGGTTGGGGTTGCAAAATCCAACTCCATCGTTCCAAGGGCGCAGCTTGACTACTTTGTGCGGGAAGATTTGCAAAAAATCAGCCCGAAAGCAATGGCTGTGATAGAGCCTATCAGGCTTGTCATTGAGAACTATCCCGAGGGTGAGCATGAGATTCTCAAAATAGCAAACGATGATGGGACTGAGAGGGATGTGCCTTTTGGCAGGGAGCTGTATATTGAAGCGGAAGACTTTGAAATCGAGCCGCCGCCAAAGTACAGAAGGCTTTATATTGGCAATGAAGTTCGCCTTATCGGAGCTTACATTATTAAATGCACCGGCTATAGCATTGATGAAAATGGCGGCATGTCTGTTCAGGCAGTATATGACCCTGAGACGAAGTCCGGCACCGGATCTGCCAAAAAGGCGAAAGGGACTATACATTGGGTTCATGCGCCAAGCGCTGTTGCTATTACGACTCGGGGATTTACTGATCTTTACAATGCCAGCGCGCCTGGCGAAGGCATACTCGATAAGATTAACAAGGACTCGATCATCGAGAAAACTTCATACGCTGAGCCGGCTGTTGGCGCAACAGAGCCCTCAGGCCGATGGCAGTTCTTGCGCAAAGGCTTTTATGTCCTTGACTCCAAGCTGTCATCAGGCGAAAACCTGGTTTTCAACATGACTGTCTCACTAAAAAGCAGTTGGAAGCCAGAGGCATAGCTTTTGCATACCATGATTATTCGCCAAAGGGGTGAAAGGGCTGATGCTGATGCTGCCAGGGAGATTTCAAACCAGCTTGGCATTGCCGGCATCACTGCCAGCATTGCAGTGAGCAGGGGCATAAAGGGTATTGATGAGGCTGAAAAATTCTTTATGCCGGATCTTGTTAACCTGCACAGCCCCTACCTTTTGGAAGGAATGCAACAAGCAAAGGCAGCTATAAACCAGGCTGTTAAAAACAATGTTAAAATACGCGCTGTAGGCGATTATGACTGCGATGGGGTTTGCAGCGCTGCGATACTTCATAAGATGCTTGCAAAGCTTGGCGCTGATTTTTCTGTGTACTTGCCGGACAGGTTTACTGACGGGTACGGGCTCAATCCGCAAATAGTGCAGAAAGCTTATGAAGACGGAGTCGGCATGATTATCACGGCTGACAATGGAATCTCAGCCGTTAGCGCTGCCGCCCTGGCGGAAAAGTACGGCATCAGCCTCGTTATAACAGACCATCATATCGGGCCTGAAGAGCTTCCGCCGGCTGATGCTATTGTCAATCCGGCTTTGGAAAGCTCTGAGTACCCTTTTAAGGGTTTATGCGGGGCGTCTGTTGCCATGAAGCTTTCGCAAGCATTGTGCGATTGGAGCTTTAGCGAGCTTCGTGAGCTTGTAGCCATTGCTGCCGTAGCGACGATAGCAGATGTTGTGCCCCTTGAGGGCGAAAACAGGATCATCGCTAGCCTGGGCATCGAATACATAAGGCAAGGCGAAAACATAGGCCTTCAGCAGCTTGTGAAAGTATGCAAAAGCCAATCTGCGCTTAGCTCCTCTTTTATATCTTTTCAGCTTGCCCCGAGAATAAATGCAGCCGGTAGGCTGGAAAGCGCGGGCATTGCATTAAGCTTGCTGCTTAGCGAGTCTGAAGATCGCGCCAAGGCCCTTGCTACTGCCCTGGACGAGCTCAATTTGAAGAGGCAGCAGGAAGAAGACTCAATAATCGAAGCTGCTATTTCAGCTATTGAGCAAAACGGCCTTCACAAACAGCACAGAATCCTGTTTGTGTTGCTCGAAGAGGCGCATGAAGGCGTTATTGGCATTGCTGCCGGCAGGATTGCAGAAAAGTACAGCAGGCCTTGCGCCGTTGTTTGCGAAAGCTCCGGCATTTATAAAGGATCAGCGCGCAGCGTGCCCGGCATCGACTTGTACTCGATACTGCAAAGGGCAGCAAGCTGCTTTACAGCTTTTGGCGGGCATCCCCAAGCAGCAGGGTTTTCGCTTGAAAAGGAAAGCTTTGCCGAAGCGGCAATCAAGGCAAATGAAGCAGCCGAGGAGTTCGGCTTGAGCCTTAACCCTTCTGCCAGCTGCTTTTATGATATTGAAGCATCGCTTTCACAGATAAGCTTCAAATCAGTAAGCGAGCTTGAAAAAATGGCCCCTTTTGGCCTGGGCAACCCAAAGCCCAGCCTTCTGATTGAAAATGTCAGCCTTCGAAATAAGAAAGCTATCGGCAAGATGAAAAACCATGCCAGCATGGAGGCAGTGTCTGACGGCCACAGCATCTCAGTGATTGCTTACAACATGGCAAGCGAGCTCACGGAATTGGCGCCGCATATGCCTGTTGATCTAATAGCCAGTGCTGAGATTAATACCTTCAGAGGAGAAACATCCCTGCAGCTGGATGCAAAAGCCATAGTTAGCCATATAAGCTGCCCTGACGATTATTACAATTCCTTGCACAAGCTTTTTCATTATTCAGTTGACAGCCAGCCAGGCTTTTATCCAAGCGAATATGATTCATTGCCACTTGAGAATGCGCTTAGCCTTGGCATCAAGCAAGGAGCTCTTTTTATAGTCTATGGCAAGGAAGCCTTTATGAGGTGCATTCGGTATTTCGCCCACAACAACACGCCCCACTCCATATATTACGGCGAGCTGGCTAACGCGGCCAGCGATAATGCCGTATTATTGGCAAACCCTATAGGAAGTGCTTCTGTTAATGCCAATACTGCATACTTCCTTGATCCGCCTTGCTTTTATGGCATTGATGAGGGCTTGTTAGGCTGCATACGAAACCCTGTATTTATCGAGAGCATGCCTTATAGAATACAAGCCAGCATTACAAGAACAACAATTGCCCACATTTACAAGCACGCCAAGCTGGTTGATGCCCTTGGCGGCAATGCCGGTGAATTCGTCAGGTTTCTAAACACCAAGCTTGAGTCAAAGATCGATCTGTTCAGCCTGTATGCAAGCCTGGACGTTATGGCTGAACTTGGCTTTTTAAGCTACAGCTCAATGGAAGGCAAGCTAAAAGTAAGCCTTGTTGATTCTCCTGAGCAAAAAAATATATACTCATCAAAAATCATGCTAGAATTAATCGGCGACAGAGCTATTGAAACTGCACCCCAATAAATTTACTTAGAAAGAAGCTGCGATTGACTATGGACTATAAAGAAAAAATACGCGTTATTGAAGGCTTCCCAATCGAGGGCATTAGCTATAAAGATATAACCACTCTGCTAAAAGACGGTGAATCTTTTGCATATGCAGTTGACGAGATGGCAGGGCTTATAGATGGCCAGGCAGATTTAATCGCCGGGCCTGAAGCCAGAGGGTTTCTGTTTGGCACAGCGCTTGCTTATAAGCTGGGTGTTGGGTTTATCCCCATTCGCAAGCCTGGCAAGCTGCCGGCTCCCACCTACCAGCATGAGTATGAGCTGGAGTATGGCACTGATGCGCTGCAAGTGCATATTGATGCTATACCTAAAGGGGCTCGGGTTGTGCTGTGCGATGACTTAATTGCTACAGGCGGCACTTTGTACGCTTGCGCCAAGCTTATTGAGCAAGCGGGAGGTGAAGTCGCAAGCATCATTGCCTTTATCGAGCTTACCGAACTTGGAGGCATGCAAAAGCTGGCTGGCTACAGCGCCAAGGCGCTGGTTTCGTATCCAAGCTAGAACACGAAAAGCAGCCTGTGATGCGATGCATTCCCGATAGGCAAGCATATGGCTTTTAGCGCATCGCAGGAACACTCTAAACTGAAGCTTGCTTTGCTTGACAGTGCGCTGCAAAAAAAAATCGGGCAAGGCAGCCACCATCGCGGGCTGTTTTCTGCGCTGTCGATCAATCGAGCGTGCACATGGTGTTTTTATAAAACCGACAAGAAAGATCTATCGATGAACGTTTTTATTGTTTATGCCCATCCGAGCGAAGATTCATTTACAAGATATGTGCGTGACAGCTTCATTGAAGGCTTAACGGCTGCCGGACACTCATATATAATATCCGATTTATATAAGATGGGATTCAATACCGACATGAGTGAAGCAGAGTATTATCGAGAAGCAAATTACAGAGATGATTTGCTTTTGCCGAATGATGTAGCCACGGAACAAAATAAAATCAATTCCTGTGACGCGCTTGTGTTCATATACCCTGTATTTTGGACCGAAGCCCCTGCGAAATTGCTTGGATGGTTCAACAGGGTCTGGACTTATGGTTTCGCTTATGGAAACAGAAGCATGAAGCAGCTAAAAAAAGCGTTGATACTCTGTACTGCTGGCCATTCTTTGCAGCATCTAAAAGAATACGGCCATTATAACGCCATGAAAACCGTTATGCTCGGTGACAGGCTATTTGACAGGGCAAAAGAAAAAGCTTTTATCATACTCGATTCTACAGCTAAGTCTGACATGAAAGTACGGGAAGCGAACTGGGATAAGCATTTAAAAACCGCCTTTGAAGCAGGGCATTCATTATAATCATTAGCAGAAGCGGCCATTTCAATAAACGAAATTGTCTCGAGCGATAAAACAAGGCAACAGCGCAGCCAAGCGAGCCGCACAGCCTTAGCGAAGCTGCTAGAGATATATATTGCATCTGGGAGCCTATGCAGGGGTGCCAGGCGCTTTGGCCGGCCTGCAATAGCTGTACGCATTGCTGGAGTATGGCCAGTGCATAAGGGCATGTTTGATAGAGTTGCCAAATTTCGCCTTGGCAGTAAATTGCGCATTAATGCATTTACCCTATTTCATTCTGCTGCCTGATGTATTATTATAGCTGTAAGTGACTCTGTAGCTCAGCTGGCAGAGCGCTACCTTGACACGGTAGAGGTCATCAGTTCAAGCCTGGTCAGAGTCACCATATGAAAGAATCCGCATACGCGGTTTTTTTATTTCTTGGGCAACGCTAAGCCGCAGCCATCCTTTTTGCTGCAGCGGCATACTTTACACTGATATTGTTTGCGCCAAGCGGAAGCCCGGCTTTGCCCGCTGCTGTACCGAAGCAAGCAGGCTTCTCACATCCAAGCTCTTGAATAAGCAATAGTTTTTGCTCTGTATGCATTTCGCGCATTCAGAGTTCCTGCTGCTCGCCTTTGGGCATATTTTCGCCAACACGCTGATCGGCTCCCTTGCCAATAGGCGGGGCTGAATCCCTCGCTTCTGCATATAGCTCATTTAGGCGCTCTTGGCTGATCCCATTCGCCTTTGCCAATTTCCGTACAAAGGCCTGTGGAATCTTTTCAGCTATTGCATTGCGCAGCGATTCTTCTTTCCCGATTAGTTCGCCTGCGTACCTCAGCTCGTCTTCGCGCGAAAATATAGGTTTGAATTCCACGTTAAATTGCTCCTTATCAAGTAATAAGGGAGTTTTTAAGATCGGGCACTCCGCTAAGCGCGGCTATGCGCCTTAAGATTCTCCTGCTTGCCTGCCAACTTCAGCCATTCTCTGCATTGAAGCCTTTGCAGCATTGATGACTGAAGCGCGAAAAGCATCATTTTCAAGCGAGAGCACTCCAGCAATAGTAGAGCCGGCCGGGCTTGAGACTTCATCTTTAAGCATAGCAGGGTGCTTTCCTGTCTGCAGCACCATCTTGGATGCCCCGAGCAGCGTTTGCGCTGCCAGCTTAAGGGATTCTTCGAAACTTATCCCAAGCAGAACGCCGGCATTAGCCAGAGATTCAATGAACATATATGCAAAAGCAGGCCCACAGCCGCTTATCGCAGTGAGAGAGTCCATTAGGCTTTCGTCAATAGAAACTGCAATGCCAATCTTGCTAAAGAGCGAGTAGGCGTATTCGAAATCCTGCTGTGTTGCATACTTGCCCTTCGCCAGCCCGCAGCACCCTTCAAGCACGAGCATCGGAGTGTTTGGCATTGCCCTCACAACGCGGGCATTGGAAAGTGCCTCTTCCAGGAATGATGTTGCAATGCCGCCCATTATCGATATAACAAGCTTGCCATTGCCAAGAGGCGACAGTGCTTTTAGTATTGGCAAACAGTGCTGCGGCTTTACAGCCATAATAATTACATCTGACATTTGCGCGAGCCTGACTGCCCCGCCATTATCCTCTTTGCTATTTTGAATGCACTCAACTTTGTAGGTGCTGGAAATCTCATTAAGGCGGCTTTCTGAGACGTCGGTTACAGCTATGTCTTCTTCATGAACTGCATTCGCCTTGATTAAGGCGCTAAATATTGCCTCAGCCATGTTGCCGGAGCCTATAAAACCAATCTTTTGTGGCATAATATTCTCTTTCTTTAAATATAGGTTTTTATGTATTTCACAGGGCAATGCCATTGAGGCTGTGCTGACAAATTTCCCTGATTTCGTTCCTTAAGTGCCAAGCTATATACCATCATCAGCACGCTTCATTCCATTGCAAGCTTGCTTATTCTTAGAAAAGCGCTTCCGGCATGGGCAATGCCGGGCATTTTTACAAATATCCCGGCAGCAGGCGCTTGCCATCTGCTGCTTATGCTAATTGCTTGTGAGCGTGGTTAATAATGCCTAATACTCTCATTCCAGAGAGCCTCATTATTATACCATTGCTTTTTGCGCTACAGCGAATGATTTGGCTTGGCTTTAGTGGCAGCGCCAAATGCTCTGATGAAATCTGCGCAATAAAGGGCAAAGCATGCTGGCTGTATCAGGGGATATGGCCTAACAGATAAAGGTTTGCATAGGCGCTTGCATCGGCAATAGGGTGGCTTATCTGTTCAAAAAGCCTTTATCATTTCATATAAAACTGCTAATATATTAACACGCGCAAAAAAACCATGCGCAAAATTAATAAGTAGGACAATAAATATGCAACCTCTTCAACGCAAACAAAGCCTGTCTACAGATTTTTACCAGCTAAGTGTCAGCAACGCCTACTATGAGCAAGGCATGGCTGATGACATTGCAGTATTTGATCTATTTATTCGAAGAAACCCATTTGAAGGCGGGTATACAGCATTTGCAGGGCTTGAGAATGCAATCTCATACCTACAAAACCTGAACTTTGACAGCGATGACATTTCAATGCTTAAGTCAAACCACCCGGAGCTATCAGACGGATTTTTGAAATATCTCTTAAATATGCGCTTTACCGGTGAACTGTATTCAATGCGCGAGGGTGACGTTGTCTTTCCATATGAGCCCTTAGTAAGGGTGAAGGCGCCTATTATTCAAGCCCAGATAATTGAGACGGCGCTGCTTGCGATAGTTAACCACGAGACGCTTATAGCAACAAAGGCATCCAGAATATGCGCTTCTGCCCAAGGCGATCCGGTAATAGACTTTGGCCTTAGAAGGGCGCATGGCACTGAAGCCGGCCTAAATGGCTCACGGGCAGCCATAATCGGCGGATGCGTCGGAACAAGCGATGTGGAGGCTGAACATGCTTTTGGCGTAGTATCAAAAGGCACTATTTCGCATGCGTTTGTTATGAGCTTTCAAGATGAGTACACGGCATTTAAAGCGTACTGCGATCTTAACCCGCCTAACATGACGCTGCTTGTAGATACCTATGACACGCTAAGAAGCGGTGTGCCAAATGCCATTAAAGTATTCTTGGAGCTAAAGGAAGAGGGCAGGCTTGCTGAGAGCTATGGCATCCGGCTGGATTCAGGGGATCTAAGCTACCTGTCAAAAAAGGCCAGAGTCATGCTGGATGAAGCAGGCCTGAGCACTGCGGCAATTGTTGCCTCTAACGACCTGGACGAACAGGCAATAGCCCAGCTTAAATACGACGGGGCAAGAATTGACTCATGGGGCGTAGGCACCAGGATGATAACTGCATGGGGATCTCCAGCCCTTGGAGGCGTATATAAGCTCGCGAGGCTTGATCAGGGCGGCGTTAGCTACGATAAAATGAAGCTATCAGATGATCCATATAAAATGACCAACCCCGGTTATAAAAAGGTTCTGAGGCTGTTTAACAAGAATTCAGGCAAAGCGACTGCGGATCTGGTGATGCTGGATCACGAAACGCTTGATACACAAAAGCCGCTTAGGATATACCATCCTTTCTTCACATACAAGACCCGTGTAGTTGAGGGGTTTTACACAGAGGAAATGCTGCAGCCTGTTTTTATAGACGGAGAGCTGGTGTACGGGCATATTCCTCTGCATGAAATTCAAGCCTACCATAAGAAGCAGCAAGGGCGCTTCTGGGAGGAAGTGCTTCGCCTGAACAACCCGGACGAATACCATGTTGATCTTTCCGACGCTCTGTATGATATAAAAAAGGAATTCTTGCATAACCATAATTATACAGGGGCATCAGAAGGCTAATAATGAATTGGCATATTACATGCATAACTGAGCAATAAAAAATGGAAGGAATTAATTAATGGGCACAAAAAAACGCGTTGGCATAGTGTTTGGAGGCAGGAGCGGAGAACATGAAATATCCCTGCTGTCTGCTTATAATGTTATAAAAGCGCTTGACACGGACAGCTTTGAGGCTACATACGTTGGCATTACCGAACAAGGCGAATGGCTATTGTATACCGGCGATCCTGAAAATATACCGGACGGAAGCTGGCAGGCAGATGCTTCAACGGCAGCACCCGTTGGTTCGCTATTTGACGGCCCGCTTAGCGATATCGATATATTTTTCCCCGTGCTTCATGGCACATATGGAGAGGATGGCACTATACAGGGGCTGTTTGAAATGATGGGCAAAGCTTATGTCGGCTGCGGTGTGCTGGCAAGCGCAGCTTGCATGGACAAAAGCATTACAAAAGCAATACTGCGCCCACTAGGCATCCCCATGGCATATGGATTGGTGCTGGATAGCGCGCATGAGGCTATTGAAAAAATTGAGTCGGAGCTTGAGTACCCTGTCTTTGTAAAGCCATCAAGCCTTGGATCAAGCGTTGGCGTTTCCAAAGCGTATGACAGGCAACTCCTGGCACATGCAATTAACGAAGCATTTATATACAGCAGCAAAGTGCTTGTCGAAGAATTCATTGACGGTTTTGAAATAGAAGCAGCAGTGCTCGGCAATGAAGACCCGATATTTTGCGGCATAGGCCAAATCGTGCCGTGCAATGATTTTTATGACTATGACGCAAAGTACCTGAGAGGCGATGACTCAGAGGTAATAATCCCTGCACAAATACCTGAGCAGGCTGAAGAAGAGATTCGCCAAACTGCATTAAAGGCTTATAGGGAAATGGGCCTGTCAGGGCTGTCGCGGCTTGACTTCTTTTATACGAAAGATGGCAGAGTAGTGCTTAATGAGATCAATACAATGCCAGGCTTTACTAACATTAGCATGTATCCAAAACTATGCGCAAACGCTGGCATTCCATACAGCGAGCTTATATCAAGGCTTATATCGCTTGGATTTGAGAGGCATGCCAAAAAGAACGAGCTAAAGTACAAAAGATAAGAGGCATTTTGAATGGATGGAAGGCTCAGAATAGAACGCTGGCTGGAAAGCCTGGTCAGGGAGGCGATAAAGGCCATTGAAATCGACAGTGAAGCATCAAGCGCTGATATAGAGATCTCAGTGCCAAAGTCTCCGGAACAAGGCGATTTCTCCACAAATATTGCGCTGAAGGCTGCTAAGGCGGCAAAGAAGCTGCCAACAGCGCTTGCTTCCGAAATCGCTGGGGCAATTAAGGCAGCAGGCACTCCTATAACAAAAATCGAAGTTGCAAACCCCGGGTTTATTAACTTCTTTTTGGCTCCTGCTGTATACCAGGATGAGCTTTTGCAGATATTAAAAAATGGCGAGGAATATGGCTCAATAGAGCTAAACGCGCCACGCTCGATAATCGTTGAGTATGTCAGCGCAAACCCCACAGGCCCTGTGCACATTGGCAATGCCAGAGGCGGCGCTGTTGGCGACAGCATTGCCAACATTTTCGCAAAGGCCGGCTGGACTGTCCTAAAAGAATTCTATGTTAATAATGCCGGCAACCAGATAGCCAAATTTGGCCAGTCCCTTTCTGCAAGGTATATGCAGCTCTCAGACGCAAGCTATCCATTCCCTGAAGATGGCTATATGGGCGATGACATAAAGGAGCTTGCCAGGCAGTATGCAGCCGGCAGCGATAATGGCCTTGAAAGCAAAAGCGATGGTGAGAGGGAAGCTATCCTTAGCGAATATGCGCTTAGCCATAATATTGCCAAGATGAAAGCTGATCTGCTAAGATATGGCATCGGCTACGACAACTGGTTTTTTGAGTCAACTCTGTACGAATCAGCGAATGGCGAAGTGCTGGAATTGCTTAGGGGCAATGGAGCTGTATACGAGAAGGACGGCGCTGTGTGGTTTGAAGCAACAAAGTTCGGCTGTGAGAAAGACGAAGTCCTTCTTAGGTCAAACGGGCTTCCCACTTACATGCTATCAGATATTGCATACCATTATGACAAGCTGCATAAGCGGGGCTTTGACATTGCAGCCAATGTATGGGGCGCAGACCACCATGGCCATGTCGCAAGGATGAAAGCAGCGATGCAGGCACTTGGAATAGACCCGAACAGGCTCGTAATCATTCTTATTCAGCTGGTTCATCTTGTAGAAGGCGGCGAAACAGTAAGGATGTCGAAAAGAAAAGGGCAAATCGCTGAACTCTCTGATCTTATCGATGAGGTAGGATCTGATGCAGCGCGATTTATATTTAACCTCAACAATGCCAGCACCCATATTGATTTTGACTTAAGCCTTGCTGTAGAGCAATCAAATGAGAACCCTGTTTTCTATGTCCAATATGCGCATGCCAGGATTATGTCTATACTAAAAAACATTAATGCGGAAGATGGCGCTATTGATCAAAGCCTGCTGGCCGAGCCTTCAGAAATGGCACTGCTGAAGAAGCTTTGCGAATTTTCAAAGGAAATTTACCAAGCGGCAATAGAATTTGATCCATCCCGCATAACACGCTACGCTTATAGCCTGGCCACGCTCTTTCACAGTTTTTACAATGCTGTGAGGGTAAACAATGATGATATGGCTCTTAGGGCTGCGCGGCTATCGCTTGTGAAAGCGGTTGGAATAGTGCTTAGAAGCTCCCTGTCGCTTATAGGCGTAAGCGCGCCGGAAAGCATGTAGCCTAATATGATACAAAGAAATGGCGTTTCATCCACCGCTTAACAGAGGGCTTATTAAACACAAAGCTTGATAAAAAAGCTCCGAGCATGTTGAGCAGTAAATCGTCAATATCGCACACTCCGGTCATCAAGGCTAACTGCAGGAGCTCGATTGCCGATATAAAAACAAAAATGCAGCACAGGCAGTGTGAGGGCTTTCGCATGCTCTTAAACAAGACAGGCAGCATTAGCGACAGAGGCGACATGGCAAGGATATTTCCAATAATATTGTTAAACGCGTCTTTGCTGCTAATATAGCCCCTGCGCCACCCGTTTGCATATAAATACAATGTTTTTAAAGGAACGAAGTTAGTAGACTGCCTAATATACCTTCGCATCTCAAGCTGGCTGTAATCAAGCCAGCTTAAAATATTTGAGGCGCTTCGCCCGTAAAGGGGATCTATAAGAAGCATGTTTAGGGCTAATATAAGATAGAGCGCAAAAGCGTAGGCAAAGCAGCAGTGCATAACCCGAGCCTGCATTTGCTCTTCGCCCAGCATAACGCACAAAAAATAGCATGCTGCAAAACATGCTGCTATGCTCACAAACCAAATGCCAAGCTTTAGGGCTGCTACAGAAGCCTTTACGCCATAGCGCCACATAATGCTTCCAATATGCGCGCCTGCTGATGGCGCAAACTCAAAGACACTATACATGGCTAGGAATAAAAAGCTGATGAAAAAGCATATTACTGGCAAAAGCAGCGTTCGCTTTTTGCTCTTATGCGCAATATCCGGCATGAAGCAATTATATCATATATAAGCAGCCTTGCTTATTGGCTAACTCTATATAGCTATAAAGTCAGAAGATCGGAAGTAGAAGAAAGCTGCATCATTTTGGCGGGATCCATTAACTATTTTGCCGCCCAGCCCTATCTCGTCCCCATCCTGAAGCTCGGCCATATAGCCTCTCTTAATAAATTCATTGTTAACAAATGTATGGTTTGTATTGCTGATATCTTCGATAAAAACCTTATTGCCAACTAATCTGATCTTTGCATGGAGCCTGCTTACATAAAGCTTGTCCTTTAAGTACACAGATGCGCTTGCTGCCCTTCCCAATACAATCTCAGGCTTGTCTATGGAAATCGAAAAGTCTCCTGATATGGAAACAAGCTCGAATGCATTGGCAGCGCTGCTTTCAATATCGCTATCGCTTTCGGCAGACACTTCTGCCCTTTCTTTATAAACACTGACAGGCTCATCGAATAAGTCCATATTGATGGGCACAGTTGGGGAAGAGTATTGGGCTTCTTCGCCGCCTTTCGAAAGGGATTCTGGCTGTAAGTGCTTGTTTTCCGGCTCGATAATGATAGCATCTACAACCAATATGCCTTCATCTTCCTCAAGCTCCTCTGCAAAGACTGCTTCAAGCACCTCGCTGTCATCAGTTGGCGAGGCAGCGGCTTCCTGCTTAGCAGGCTCGCTTGCCATTGCAGTTTGCGCTTGCAGCGAAGACAGCTTCTCAGCTAAACTTTCAGCTGCTGTTTGCTGCTTTGCAGGTTGAGCAGCATCATCAGCCAGTACGGCAATCGGCTCTATAGGCTTAGCCTGTGCTTCTTCAGCTTCAGCAGCTGCAGTTTTGTTAAGCCGCGATTTTGCTGTCTGGTATCCGGCAGGGGTGTACGCAGCTGTTTTCGTGCTTTTTGCGGCATTGCTCTTTTTAGCTCTCGAAGGGTGCACTTTAATGGCTGTGCTGCCTTGCACAGAGCTGGCTTGCTCCTTTTTTTTCTGGTAGCTAGGGAGAGAATTGCCTTTTGACGCTTCTCGCGCTTCCCTGGTAATTAGGGATGAGCATTTCGAGCATCGGATTTGTGTTAGCGGGTTTTCATGGCCGCATTGCGGGCATGAAGTGCTTTGTTTTTCCATCTTTTCGGCGCTGGAAACGACCACTTATGTGGGCAAGGAATGCGCCCCTCCTTATCGGCATAATAAAGGCAGTAGGCTGCCTTTAAGCATATTACAGAACCAGCTGTGATTTCCAAATGCTTTCAAACTTGCCAAAGAAAGGTTTGTGTAGAAATAATTCTATACAGCTAATTCTTGGTTTTTCAGTTATTGTATAACAGCTCATTTAGTTATCGTGAATATTCGCTGCCTTAAACTCGATATACCATATATTATATCATTAAATATTATGAAATAAATATGGAGGTGGACAAATGATGGCCATGTATCTTTTTTTTTTCGCTATAGCAATAAAATCAATTATTGTTGTTATACTAATAATAACGAATATCAATAAGCAAAGGAGCAACAAATGGCCATTATAACAATTACAAAAGAAAATTTTGTTGATGAGGTTCTAAATACTGAAGAAACCGTGCTGCTCGATTTTTGGGCAGATTGGTGTGGCCCATGCAAGGTTATATCACCTTTTATTGATGAAATAGCTGAGGAAATGAATAATATAAAAGTTTGCAAAGTTAACGTAGACGAAGAGCCTGAGATAGCCGGCAGCCTGAATGTAATGTCTATACCTACCCTGGCTGTGTTTAGAGGCGGCAAGATGGTGCAAAGGGCATCAGGGGCAAGGCCAAAAGAAGAAATTCTAAGCCTGCTTGAAGTATAAGCGGTTGAGCGCTAACAAGGCAGCGCTTTTAGGCGCTGCGCTTATGCTTGCTTTTTTGCCAGGCTGTGGTGCCAGCAATTCTCCTGGCACGAGCGTGCAAAAAGCAGAATACATCCGCATTAGCGCCCAGGAAGCACACGAAATGATGTCGCAGAGCGAGTCTTTTGTATTGCTTGACGTGCGCAACCCCGATGAATTTAAACCAATGCATATTCAAGGGGCAGTTCTGATTCCCGGATCCGAAATTGCTGCGCGCGCTGAAAAAGAGCTTCCTGACAAGGCCGCTGCAATATTCGTCTACTGCCAAAGCGGCAGAAGAAGCCAGGCAGCTGCAAATGCCCTGCTTGAGCTGGGCTACAGCCAAGTATATGACTTTGGGGCAATTGGCGACTGGCCATTTGGCACAGTCAGCGACAGCAGCTCAGGCGCTCAGGCCAGCGGCAAGCTCATTATTCGCTTTGACTTTGAAAAGCAGACAGGCTCTGCATCTAACCAATATGCTATATGGATAGAAGGCCTTGACGGCACACTTGTAAAAACTGTCTGCGTAACTTCATATACGGTTAACGGCGGCTACGGCAAAAGGCCTGACTCAATACCGCTTTATGTTCAAAAGGCTGATATCGGCTCTATGCAGCCCTCAGAAATAGACGCTATATCCTCGCCTACCCCTAAAACCGGCACTGTCGAGTATATTTGGGATCTTACTGACAGCAGCGCAAGCCCTGTCAGCGAAAGCACTTATATAGCCAGGGTTCAGGGAACGCTTCGCTGGGACAACCAGGTTTTGTACTCACATGCATTCACATTGGGCCAAGGCGCATTTATAGAGACTGTTGAGCCTCAATTCTCACTAAGCACAGGCTCCAGGGCTTTGGCCCAGGGGGCTTCGGAGCTGGGGATGATTAAAAACGTTCAAATTGAGTATGTTAAGTAAGCTGCAATGCGCAGGAAGGGTGGCAACGCCCTTTTTTTGCCTATTTTTTGCCGGCATTTTCTCAGCCAGCTTGAATGTTGTGCTATAATTGCAAAAAATAGTGCTTAGAATATTCATTTTCTGTGCATTAAGGAGGAAATTGCAGTGGCAAGAACACCAAAGGAAATGTATTTGGGCCTTTCACAAGGCGAGTGGCCTGACTATGTCATGGGAATGCCAAAGCCGGAAGAGTCGTACTCGGCAATGGTTGGCCCATTCCCGCTTTTTATGCCTGCCGGCATGAGCTTCGGCGGGCCCCCATCTGGGCCTCCGCCTAAGGGGTTTACGGATCTGTGGGGAGTGCCCCATGAAGCTGACGACATCACCGGCATTGCTATACCTAAGCCGGGCGCTTTTATTTTGGAAGATATCGTGCACTGGGACCGTTATATAAAAAACCCGCCAATGCCGGAAGATTTCGACTGGGAGGCGTTTACAAAAGACCAACTCAAAGACATAGACAGAGAGCAAAAGCTGGTGTCGGTCATGTTTTCCATGCAGGCGCCGTTCCAGCAGATCATTAGCTTTACCGGCTTCACAGAAGGCCTTGCAGCAATGTATGAAGAGCCTGAGGCATTCGAGGAGCTGCTCGATTACCTGCTCAGCTACTACCTGCCAATTGTTGAAAAGTGCGTTGAGTACTATAAGCCTGACATGCTTTCGATTCCTGATGACACTGCTTCACGCTACGCCCCTTTCTTCTCTGTTGAAGCTTACCGCAAGTTCTTCAAGCCTTACTATGCGAAGCTTGCCAAAGCCATGACTGATCGGGGAGGCATAGTCACCTTCCACAACTGCGGCAAATGTGAAGCTTTTGTTGAAGACATGATCGACTTCGGGGTAAAGTACTGGAACCCTGCCCAGACAGACAACGATCTGGTTTCAATTATACAAAAGCACTGGCAAGCTGACGGGTTTGTCTGCTGCGGAGGGTGGGATTTTGTCCCTGAGCTCGGAAAAGAAGTAACAGAAGAAATAGTGCGCCAGTCAGTTCGCGATTCTATAGACAAGTATGCGCCTCATGGCGGCTATGTGTTCACCGGAGGATACCTGGGTACCCAGGACAACCGTGAAACCGCACAACAAATCAATAGCTGGGTTGGCGATGAAGTTCGTACATATGGGAGCACGTTCTACTCGAAAAAGAGCATTATATAAGGCCTGCTCGATAACGCTACAGCGCCGCTTTCAGAAAAGGAAGCGGCTTTATATATCATATAGGGCATGCGCGCTGTCTTCATTGCCGCCAGGGGTTATGCTGCCGATGACCTCGCCAAACTTGCTGGTGTAGGGGTGCGAGTCGCCCAGGACCGTTTGAGCCCGGCTATGCGCTTCGCTAAGCCATTCATAAGCCTTAACATTCATGCCCAGCGCTTGGCATGTCCTGAAAATATTAAAGCAGATTGCCATATAGTTAGTGTTAATGCCATAAAAGCGCTTTGTAAGGGGCAGGCTGCGCTCAAAAGCTTCAAGGGCTACTGCATAATTGCCCTTCTTGTAATTAATGAGGCCATATATGCTTAGCGCTTGTGAGTGCTTTGGATCTTCGTATGAGAAATCCTCAAAGAGGGAAAGGGCATTTGCCGCTGACTTTTCTGCGTTCTCAAGATCCCCTATTTCCATATATGCCTGCGCTACAGCAGACAGCGCCCATGCAGCAAATCCTTGATCAGGCTCAAGCAGGCTGTTTGCTTTTTGGCAAGCTATTATGCCCAGCTCAATTGCCTTTTCATACTCCCTTACTTTAATATATGACTGGCAAAGCATCATCACTGTGCTTGCGTATAAATACATGCTGTCCATGCCTGAAGTCTCCATAGCAGATTTAGCTTCAACAAGCGACGCTATTGACTCTTGCTGCCTGCTTGTCTTGGCTTGGAGGGAAGATATGCTGAGAATAACTGTCACATACTGCACCGAGTATGCCAAGCCTGCTGATTCAAACGCATCAAGAGCAAGCTTATAGCTCTCTTCAGCTTTTGAATAGCTGCCTGTTTCGCTGTAATACGCTCCAAGCATGCTGTAAAGGGCGCCGACAGCAGTTTTCCCGTCATAAACCCTCTGGGCTTTTAGTATTTCATACGAAATATAGGATTCTACTTCTGATGGCGTCCCCTGGTCTATTATTGCGATTAAGCCATCGAAAAACTCATCAGTCATTTTAGTCTCCTAGTTATAAGTACAAAAAATGTTTCCAAGTAACTATACGCCAAAGAGAATAGCAGAAGTTTAAAATACTATTGGAAAAACATTAGAGACAAGATTAAAAATTATTGCAGCTTTTAAGCTATATGCTGCATATGTTTCAAGCAGCCATAAGCAGGCGTTGCCAAGGCCCGTGCATAACAGTCTCAAGCGGAAGCCCGCTGCCTTAGGCGCCATTGCATTGGCATTGCCATCGCTGGCGCTGCGCATACATTTGGGTTTAGCCGGCCATCAGTGTTTGCCCAAAACCTGTTATTAGCAAACGAATAAACAATTTCTATTTTCAATGGTGTCTATTGCGGCAGAAAAACGATATAATGAGCGAAGCAGCTATTTATTATATTATAAAATAGCAGGAAAGCAGAATTATGCTGCAATCGACTAAACGATTTATTGAGGCCTGAATATGGAATTATTAGTATATAAAAAATCTATGCAAGAAGATATAGACAGCTTTTATATTGAATGCTTTGCAGCTATTGGCTGGGAGTATGAGCCGGAAAGCGTGCATAGCGATCTTGCATCAATCCCGGACAGCTACCAAAAGCATGGCCAGTTTTGGTGCCTGTTTGATCAAGGCAAGCTCGTAGGCACAATTGCAATCAGAACCATCGATTTTGAGAACAATTACGCCGAGATAAAAAGAATGTATGTCCTGCCATCCAGGCAAGGCGAAGGCTTTGGCAGAGCCTTAATGGATATAGCCATAAACTACGCAAGGCAGGAAAAGTTTAATAAAGTATTCGCTGATACAAGGCTTGATCGAAAGATCGCACAAAGAGTGCTTAGAAAAAATGGCTTTGTAGAGACGGAACGCTATAATGACAACCCGAACGCTGAACTGTTTTTCGTTTTGAGCCTTGCTTAGCGCTTGCCATAAAACGCAGCCTGTATCCTAAGCGCCGCCTTTCAAAGTTTTTGCAGCCACCATCAAACCACGCAAGGAATCTTGCACTCTTAACAATTATACTTGCTTTTATTCATAAGCGCTTGATTGCACCACGCCCTAACACTGAAAAGCGAAAAACTGAAGCGGCAAAAAGCATTAAAGCGCATTGCCGCTACGAATCGCGCCCGAGGTACGCTTCGATAACAAGGGGGTCTTTTCTTACTGCTTCCGGCACGCCCTCTGCGATCTTCTTGCCAAAGTTAACAACAATTACTTTTTCTGAAATCTTCATGACAAGATCGATGTCATGCTCAATGATAAACACTGTAATGCCAAGCTCATCTCGAAATTGGCTTATTAGCTCAAGGAGCTTTTCTTTCTCATCGTGGTTTAGGCCGGCTGCCGGCTCGTCAAGCAGCAAAAGCTTTGGGTTGGCAGCCAGCGCCCTTGCCCATTCTGTGCGGCGCTGATCTCCGTATGAGAGATTTTTTGCCAGATAGCCTTTCTTGTCAGAAATGCCTATATAGTCTATATAGTGCTCGGCTCTTTCAAGTATTTCCTTCTCTTCCCTACGCTGGGCTGCCGGCCTTAAAAGAGCGCCAAAAACCGACTGCTTTGTGTTGCTGTGGGCTCCGCTCATTACATTCTCGAGCACTGTCAGGTTTTTAAACAATCGCACATTTTGGAATGTTCTGATGATGCCCATCTCAGTAATTTTATAAGGCTTTATATTTATCAGGGAGGTACCCATAAAGGCAATCTCACCGCTTGTCGCTTTATAGAAACCAGTCATGCAGTTAAAAACGGATGTCTTGCCTGCGCCGTTTGGCCCTATAAGGGATGTTATTGAGCCTTCTTGCACATCAAAGCTCAAGTTGTCTACTGCGGCAATTCCTGAGAAATGCATCTTTAAGTTTTCAACATGCATTAGCGCCATAATCACTTGTTCCTTTCGGGCCACAGGCCTTGAGGCTTTGCTATTATGACAGCTATCAGGAGAAGGCCGAAAAAAAGCATTCTCATGTCTCCGATAACCGGTATGTCTCTAAAGAATTCCGGAAACAGCGCAAAGAAAGCAGCACCTAAAACCACTCCCGGAACTTTTCCCATGCCGCCTAAAATAACTGCAAGCAATACATTCACGGATTGGTTGAAATCAAAAGATCCCGGCGATATAGAGGTCATTTTTACAGCGTAAAAGCTGCCTGTTACGCCTCCAAGCACTGCGCCAAGCACATATGCATAAAGCTTATACAGGGATGTATTGACCCCCATTGCCTCGGCAGCATCCTCGTCCTCGCGAATATAGGCAAGCGCCCTTCCAAAGCGCGAGTTGCGTATGCGAAACGATATTATGATATATATAACAACAAGAATAAGGAAAACATAATACCAGTGGGTGATCTTCACTAAGCGGATTCCAAAAAATGTTGGCCTGGGTATAGCAATAAGGCCTGTAGCAGCCCCGGTTATTTTTAAGTTTCTGGCAGTAATTCTTACAATCTCAGCAAAACCCAGAGTTACTATGGCAAGATAGTCACTTCGAAGCTTGAGTGTTGGCAGGCCGATAATAACAGATGAAACAATCGAAATAATGATTGATACAGGCAGAGTTGCCCAAAAATTCCAGTGGTATGTTTTTATTAAGATGCCTGTTGTGTATGCCCCGATCGCAAACTTTGAAGCATACCCCAGATCGCACAAGCCGCAATACCCTACAATTATATTCAGCCCCAAGGCTAGGAGCATGTAAAAGAAAGCGTTCCAAACGATGTTTTGATAGTAGTTGTCAGTGAATAAGGGCAGCAATGCCATGAAAGCAAGCAGTGCAGCACTTGCTGCAGCTTGTATGAATTTGCTTTCCAGCCAGCTTGAAATGCGATCCCTAAGCTTCATTAGTCATGCGCAGCATAAACTTGCCATTATCAGCAAGCGCGCCCTTCCTTATATATTATATTGAAAAATGCCTACATCCTTGCAACTTCAGGCTTGCCAAGCAGCCCGTTTGGCTTAAATGCGAGTATGAGAATAAGCAGGCTAAAGGCAAACACATCTTTCCATGAAGAGCCAAGCATTTGGGTTCCAAACGCTTCAAGCAGCCCCAGCAGCAAGCCTCCCAGCATAGCTCCCGGAATTGATCCGATTCCCCCTATTACTGATGAGGTAAACGCCTTAATGCCAACAAGGTAGCCCATGCTGTATTGGACATTGCCGTAATAAACGCAATACATTCCCCCTGCCACCGCAGCAAGGCCTGAGCCAAGCATAAACGTAAAGCTGATAACTGCATTTACATTTATTCCCATTAAATAGCATGCATCAGTATCGATGGCTATTGCCCTCATAGCTTTGCCCAGCTTCGTACGGCTGATAAAAACAGTAAGCGCAGCCATGGCAGCAAAAGCAGCCGCAAGAAGCGAAATTTGCATGTATGTAATTGTTACATGCCCATAGCTTATGCCTGTAGATTTGTTGATGCCGCCCGGGAAAAACATAGCTTTGCTGTTTGTCATCACCATAACAGCGTTGTATATGACTAGCGATACGCCTATAGCGCTGATTAGCAGCGACAGCCTTGGAGCGCTTAAAAGCGGCCTGTAGGCAACCCGTTGCGCAATGTAGCCCAAAATTGCTGAAGCCAGAATTGCTGCAAGCATGGCTAGTGATATGCCAAGCCAGCCAGGCATGTAGCCGCTGATTAGCGAGTATACGCTAAGGCATGTAAAAGCTCCCGCCATGTAAATATCGCCATGCGCGAAATTCAGCAGCTTAATGATTCCATATACCATTGAATAGCCCAGTGCGACAAGCGCATAAAAAGAGCCTAAAACTAAGCCATTAATGAATTGCTGCAGGACTATCTCCCAAAAAGTAAACATGCTATGAACCTGCTCTTGCATGGATTAGAGCGCGCAGCATCTTGCAGCTGCGCGCTTTTTTTCGCTTTTTCTAACTATATTGTTACAAGCTGGAAATCTCCGTCTACTATCTGGATAATAATAAAGTTTGATATCTCAAGCTCTCTGTCTGGGGTAAATTTAATTGTGCCCGAGAGCCCCTTATAGTTGATGTTCTGGACTGCGTCCTTGACAGCGCCAGTATCCAGCGTGCCGGCTTTTTCTATAGCTTCCTTTAGCACATAGATTGTATCGTATGCCAAAGTTGCATATGCTCCGGGCTCAAGGTTGTGCATAGCCTTAAAATCAGCTACAAACCTGTCTCCGCCTTCAGCAAAGCGCACGAATGGAGGGCTTGTTACATAAACGCCTTCGCCTGCGTCGCCACAGGCAGTTATAAGCTCAACTGAGGCAGATCCGTCGCCAACAGCAATATCGCCTTCATAGCCGCCCTGCCTGAGCTGCTTTATAACGTTAGAGCCGTCTGCATGGTATCCGCACCAGTAAACAAAGTCTGCCTCGGCATTGCGAATAGCTGTTACAACTGATGAAACATCGCTTGCGCCTTTGTCAACTACCTGCACCGTGGCAATCTCAATGCCATGTTTTGGCAGCTCGTCTTCACAAAGCTTGGATAAATTTTGCGGGTACTCATCACCGTTGTGAATAAGGGCAACCTTGCTGGATCCAACCGATTTGCACAAATCAGCCAGCGTTACAGCAGCATGCGAGCCAGGGCTGTTGAGCATAAAGCATGTGTCCAGGCCCAGCTGGGTTATTCCGGTTGAGTTGGCTGCAGATATAAGCAGCAATAGATCCTCATCGAAATACAGCTGCATAGCCGCAACTGTAGCGCCTGAGCAATAGCCGCCAACGACGAAGTCAACGTTTTTTGATATGAGAAGCTCAGCTGCTGAGGTGGCTATGTTTGAGTCGCATCCGTCATCTGCTTGAAGCAAAGTGAGTTTGCGGCCCAAAACGCCGCCTGCCTTGTTGATCTCTTCTACTGCAAGCATGTAAGACTGGTACATGTCAGTGCCATAATATGCTTCTGAACCGCTCGTAGGAACCATGACTCCGATCAGGATTTCCTCTTCATCCCCACTGCCGCCACTACCTCCCCCTCCACCGCTGTTTGTGCCGCCACAGCCTGCGGCAAACGAGGCAATTGCGAGTGCCGCCAGCAATAAAGCCAGCGTTTTTTTTAATTTCTCATGCATAAATAAATCTCTCCCCTCTTTGTGATTTCTTGCATGTGATAGAAATTTGTCAATTTCTATTTCACATTTTATCATATCTCTTACTTTGCATACACCGAAAACAATAAATTGCTTAGATGCCGGCCATCGCCAAATATAAGCCTGTATTTTCGCCAAATTTAAACCGGCCTATATTAAGCGCTGCCCAAAATGCGCCGATGAAGCCTATCAGCCGGGCTCGTGACAGGCTACAGCCTGCCTATTCAAAGTACTCGCGCGTATAGTTGGGTGATTCCTTGACTATTGTTATGTCGTGCGGGTGGGATTCCTGCAGCGATGCCTGGGTGATTTTCAGGAACTCCGTTTCATCCTGAAGGGACTTTATGTCAGGGCACCCGCAATATCCCATGCCTGAACGCAGGCCGCCAATAAGCTGGAATATAATTTCAGCTACTGCCCCTTTAAACGCCACCCTGCCTTCAACACCTTCAGGCACAAGCTTCGTCTCGCCTTCCTGGAAATACCGATCTGAAGCGCCTTCCTGCATTGCGCCAATAGAGCCCATGCCACGGTATGATTTGTAGCGCCTGCCCTGGTATATTATTGTTTCCCCCGGGCTTTCCTCGCTGCCTGCAAGCAGGCTGCCAATCATGACTGTGCTTGCCCCTGCTGCGAGGGCTTTAGTAATGTCTCCAGAGTACTTGATGCCTCCATCAGCAATAACAGGCACGCCGTATTTGTCTGCTTCCTCGGCACAGTCCATGATTGCTGTAATTTGCGGCACGCCAACTCCGGCGACAACCCTTGTTGTGCAAATGGCGCCTGGCCCTATGCCGACTTTGACGCAGTTTGCCCCGGCTTCAATAAGATCCCTTGTTGCCTCTGCTGTGGCAACATTGCCTGCAATAATCTGCATGCCTGGGTATAAGCCTCTAATTTTCTTTACAGCATTTACAACATTAATATGGTGGCCATGCGCCGTGTCAACAACGATAATATCAACCTGGGCTGCAGACAGCGCGCTTAGCCTGTCTTCCAGGTCAGCGCCTACGCCAACAGCTGCGCCGACGATCAGCCTGCCTTGCGCGTCTTTTGCCGAATTTGGATAGACAATTCGCTTCTCAATGTCTTTTGTGGTTATCAGCCCCTTCAGGTTAAAATCACTGTCAACAATAGGAAGCTTTTCAATCTTGTGCTTTTTGAGTATTAAGGTTGCCTCTTCAAGTGTCGTGCCTTCCGGAGCGGTAATAAGGTTTTCGCTTGTCATCACGTCCTTTATTGGCTGTGAATAGTCAGTCTCAAACCTAAGGTCACGGTTGGTAATTATTCCAACAAGCATTTTGCCGCGGACAATTGGCACACCCGAAATGTGGTATTTCTCCATTAAAGAAAGAGCATCTGCCACCAAATGCTCCTCAGTCAGGAAAAATGGATCTACTATTACCCCATGCTCGCTTCTTTTTACCTTGTCAACATCCTCTGCCTGTCTCTCAATTGATAGGTTTTTGTGGATAATGCCGATTCCACCTTGCCTGGCCATAGCAATTGCCAGCTTGCTTTCGGTTACTGTGTCCATCCCAGCAGAGATGATTGGAATATTAAGCATAATGTTGTTTGTCAGCCGCGTTGAAACATCTACTTCTCTAGGCGTTACCTCACTTTTGCGCGGTATGAGCAGCACATCATCAAAAGTAAGGCCTTCGCCAACGATTTTTCCCATTTCGCACACCTCCGAATAAATTTTTATAATTATATCAGAAATATTGCCAGTGCATAATCTTTTTTAGAAGCTATCGATAAAAGCTGCCGGCTTTTTTTCGCGCATGGGCTGCAGCATATCTATATGGCAATCGATCACATTATTAGTAGACGGCGAAACGTGCTATAATTTGCATATACGAGGAAGAATAAACCACAATTTATATGAGGAGAGAGCGCATTTGGAGTATGGCTTGGTACTCAGTTCGGATGGCTCGAAGAGCTCTTTCGAAATTGGGGCATGGAAGGCTTTGCGAGAGCTGAATATTCATATACCATCTGTATCTGGTTCATTTGTCGGGGCAATAAACGCTGCGCTCATCGCGCAGGGTGATTTTGAGAAGGCGGTGCGCTTTTGGCGCAATGCATCAGCCCAAAACCTGTTTTATGTTAATAAGACGATTGCACAAAAATACACCGAAGAGTGGTCGAAAGCTGAAACACGCCAATTCAGGCGGCAGTTTATAAACTTCATTCAAGGCAGGACAGAAGAGCTTACCCCTCTTAGATCCCTTGTAGAATCATACATAGACGAGCGCCTAATCAGGCAGTCAAAGACATCCCTGGGCTTTGTTTCTATTTCTGTGATGACGCTCGAAGCAGAGATGCTTACGCTTAACAAAATCCCAAGGGGCCGCCTGCCAAGCTACCTGCTCGCAGCAGCCTGCTTCCCGCAGATTGCGCAGGTGAATCGCGCCCAAGACCCTTCATTCTCGCTTGAGTACTCGCCTTACTGGATTATTCAGAATACTGGCACAGAAAAAATCCTTTCTACAGACGATGTATTGGTAATACCGCCAACACTGGCAAGCGAAGTAGATATTATTGCTGCCAGCGAGGCAATGGAGCTCACCTTAAACGAATCAGTTGAAAAAATGAGAGCCAACATAAAGCTTGGCTACATGGATACAATGCGCAAGTTTGAGGAGTCCCTTGGCGCCTACTACCTGATTAAGCGCGGAGCCAGCATTGAGTTCGAAAGGTTCAAGCAAAAGCTGGGTTCAGAGCTGCCTGCCCACCTGAATGGCCTGCTTGCCCTGCTTCTTGGACTTAGCGAGTTTGATTCAAACGCTGTTAGAAGCAGCATGTTTGGGCTTCTCTCGCCGGGTGCTGCCTCAGACCGAAGCCTTATGCTGCTCGAAAACGCAGCAAGGTTTATTGGAGTAAAAAATGATGAGCGGTTTGTGCCTGACCTGCTCTTGAGCACAGCAATCAGCGAGTCAAGAAAAAGCCTCGAGCATGCAAAAAACCAGCTTATGGCTTCCAGTGACCTGAGGCAGGCGCTGCTGAGCGCATCTGAGCCAGCCAGAAGCGTGCCTGAGCCGGCATTGTTTATGAAGTATTTCGTTGTGCTCATATCAGCCAAGCCGGACAAGTACGATAGGTTCCTTCCTTTCCTGGAGCAGCTAAGCCCAAAAGCAACTGCCGCGCTTGCCACGCTGCTGTATCTTACATATACATAAGCTTTGCTTTATTCATGTGGCCATCGCAACAATAGCATGCATATAATTGAGTATGGCTGCAAAATTACAATCTTAATAAGCAGCATGGCCTTTTGAATTTCATCACTATTTCGCAATAAATAAAAATCCACCTAAATCACTAGGATTTTCTTGACACTGTAGATTTCAATAATATATCATATACAAGTTAAGAAAGCCATATGCTTAGCGCCCGTGTGGCATAGCCACAGACGCTATGTTTTCTGTTAATAAAATGCCACAGCATTTTCGCAGTTTTTTATGGCGATAATTCTTGCAAGCAATAGAATAAAGGGAGGGGCGCGCATTGGGTGCCTAGCGCACTGCAAGCGCGCGATATTGATGAAGCTATCAACAAAAGGCACATATGGCCTAAGAGCTCTAATTGATATTGCTGCCAATTCCCAAACTGATCCTGTTTCGATAAGCTCTATTAGCACAAGGCAGGCAATGTCTGTGGGGTATCTTGAGCAGCTAATCTCAAAGCTCAAGCGCAGCGGGTTTGTAAACAGCGTGCGCGGGGTTAGAGGCGGCTATGTCCTGGCAAAGCCAGCTAGCGAAATATCTGTTGGCGATGTGCTTAGAGCGCTGGAAGGAAGCCTCAGCCCGGTTGACTGCCCTGCTGCGAAAGACGAGGGCGAAGGCTGCGATGAGTCCGGCAGCTGCCTGACAAAGGTTGTTTGGCAAAAAATCAATGACAGCATTAACATAGCTGTTGATGCAATAAAGCTGTCCGAAATTATAGAAGAAGCAAAGACAAGCTGCAGCATTTAGCTGCTGCCAAAAAGCATATATTGCCAGCTTATCAAGTTGGCGCAAAAGCATCCCGCGCAGCAAGGCGCGGGGCAACAACAATACAGAAGGGCGCGCCAGCCCGACTAAAGCAAAGGCATGGCGCAATGCAATACGATGATTTATCTAGATAATGCTGCTACAACAAAAGTCAGCCCTGAAGTGCTTGACGCAATGATCCCCTTTTATACAGAAGACTATGGAAACGCATCGAGCATTTACAGCTTTGCGCAAAAGAGCGCTTTGGCTATTTCCAATGCCCGCAAACAAATAGCAAATGTAATCGGCGCTGACGAAAATGAGATATACTTTACCGGCTCAGGCACTGAATCTGACAACTGGGCTCTAAAGAGCGCAGTGGAAGTTTATAAAGGCACTGGTGCGCATATAATTACAAGCGCTATAGAGCACCACGCTATATTGCATACTGCAGAGTGGCTAGGCAAGAATGGGTGCGATATTACAATCATTGGCGTTGACAAAGACGGGGTTGTCGATCTGGCAGAGCTGGAAAATGCTATTCGAAAAGAGACAGTCCTAATTTCAATAATGTTTGCCAATAATGAGATTGGCACAATCCAGCCCATAAAAGAGATAGGCGAAATCGCTAAAAAGCATGGGGTGCTGTTCCATACCGACGCTGTCCAGGCTTTTGGCCAGGTGCCTATTGATGTTAATGAGCTCCAGATAGACCTGCTATCAGCAAGCGCCCACAAGCTGCACGGGCCAAAAGGCGTTGGCATGCTGTATGCAAGGAAAGGCACGAAAATAGCCAGCTTTATACATGGCGGAGGCCAGGAGCGCAAAAAGCGCTCTGGCACCGAAAACGTAGCTGGGATCGCCGGGTTTGGCAAGGCTGCAGAAATCGCTGTTGCCACAATGCAGCAAAGGTCAGAGCGCGAAATACAGCTACGGGACTACTTGATGGGAGAAATTGAGCGCATTATACCCTACTGCCGCCTTAACGGGCATAGAGTGCAAAGGCTTCCAAACAACGCAAACTACTCGTTTGAGTTTATCGAAGGCGAGTCAATGCTCTTAATGCTGGATGTCGAGGGCATTTGCGCTTCCAGCGGTTCTGCATGCACATCAGGATCGCTTGACCCGTCGCATGTGCTGCTGGCCATCGGGCTTAAGCATGAGACAGCCCATGGATCGCTTAGGCTCACACTAAACCATGAGACAACTACTGAAGAGCTGGATTATGTAGTTGCAAACTTGGAAAAAATAATACAAAAGCTTAGATCGATGTCTCCGCTATATGAAGACTTTAACAATAAACAGATTCAATCATAAGAGGTGAGCAATTCATGTACACAGAAAAAGTTCTCGACCACTTTAACAATCCGAGAAATGTTGGGGAAATAGAAAATCCAAGCGGCGTTGGCACTGTTGGCAACGCTACTTGCGGCGATATCATGAGGATTTACCTTGATATCGATGAAAATGGAATCATACGGGACGTTAAGTTCAAAACTTTCGGATGCGGCGCTGCCGTTGCAACAAGCAGCATGGCAACTGAGCTGGTTAAGGGCAAGACCGTTCAGGAAGCGCTTGAAGTTACAAATGTAGCTGTTATGGAAGCTTTAGACGGCCTGCCAGCTGTTAAGGTGCATTGCTCTTTATTGGCTGAAGAAGCTATACACGCTGCGCTGTGGGATTATGCTGAAAAAGCGGGCATAGTCATAGAAGGCCTCGAAAAGCCTAAAGGCGACATTCACGAGGGCGAAACTGAGTGCGAAAGCGAATAGTTATAAAAAAAGTATTAGCTCTTTGGGCTGCCTCATACACTTTAATATCAGGTGTTTGGAGGTGGGTGCAACGAAAAAAAAGCTGCAATGGCTGTTTATTATCTTTTTGTCTGTAGCAAGCATATGCTATTCAGCTTTCATGCTTTTTAATTGGCCTAGGCCATCACGTGAAAAACAGCATGAAGAAGAAAAGCGCAAAGAGCAAATGGAAGTAGAGACTTTTCTGAATGCAAGCAAGCCTCTAATTGTAACTATGTCAAATAACAATAGATAAAAGCAACAGGAGAGGCGCAATATGATATGCTGCCTCCCTTTTGCATTTGTTTCATACTGCTTTTTATTTTCAGGCAAGTAAGTGCCCAATAATAATATGGCCTTTCTTAATAAGGCAATTTAGCCGTTTCCCATTTCTTTTAAGCTTTCGCTGACAATTCCAGATGCGAAAAGGCTTCTTCCTAGGAATTCCAAAAGCCCAATTAAGCATTGCGAAGCTATGCATATGCGATAAACAAGAGCGCAAGAAGCATTGCCCAAACGTAAAAAAGGGCATCTCTGCCCAAAGTTTTTTAATGGAGCCTTCATCCAGACTCGAACTGGAGACCCCAACCTTACCATGGTTGTGCTCTACCTACTGAGCTATGAAGGCGATAGCTGCTAAATCATAGCATAACGATTTTGTGATGTCAAGCGCCGTTTTATTGCCACCAAAAGGATTATAGCAACCACATAGTTAAGCGAGCATAGCCTTAATGCAAAAATATTGGCTTAATACTCTTTTAGCTACAGAATCCAAGGCAGCGCCGACAGCATAACAAACAGGTTGGCTTTTTCTCGTCCTTTATATTTTTCACGTGATCTTTCACAATCTGCCAAATATACTCCTGTCACATTGGACGCTGGAGAGTAAACAGGCAATCGCTGAGGGATTATGCCATTGACTAACAGCATAAGAAGCCAAAACCACTTGTTTTGATACACATGCTGGCCCTGCTATATTAGTCTTGGAGGTTTTCATGAAGAAGAATTTGCCGATTAGCACTGATGACTTCCCAACTGTCATAGAAAGCTGCTATTTTATTGATAAATCGATGTTCATAGCTGAGGTTTTAGGCAATATGAGCGAATCAAAGCTCATTTTGCGCCCCAGGCGCTTTGGAAAGAGCCTGAATATGAACATGCTTAAAAGCTTTCTTGAAATCGGCTCCCCTAAAGCGCTCTTTGATGGGCTTGCTGTCTCAAAGCTTACAGATTTGTGCGAAGCGCACCAAGGCAAATACCCAGTTATTTTTTTGACTTTAAAAGATATGAGCGCTGATGGTTTTGATGAAGCATTAGAAGCGCTTTCCATAAGAATCAGCGATGAAGCTGACAGGCTTGGAATTGGCAACGGCTGCATAGAGCTTGATACAAGCGAAAATGCTGTTTTTGACAGAATGGCTGAAATGCAGGCGGACAAAGCTGATGTAGCAAGAAGCATTCAGCTTATGTCAAAAGCGCTATACCGCCGTTATGGAAAAAAGGCGATAGTTCTTATAGACGAATACGATGCGCCAATAAACCAGGCATGCCGAATGGGTTACTATGATGAAATGGCTGGCTTATTAAGAGGGCTCTTGGGCCAGGCTTTAGAGAGCAACCCTTATATAGAGTTTGCAGTTTTAATCGGAATATTGTGGCTGCCAAAAGACAGCATATTTTCAGAGATAAGCAGCATTTCCGTATATACAGCCCTCGACGAAGAGTACAGCAGCCACTTTGGGTTTAGCGAGAATGAAGTGGCTGCTATGCTCAGCTACTACGGTCTTGGAGATCGTATGAATGATGTGAAAGAGTATTATGACGGCTACAGGATGGGAAGCCATAAGGTATACAACCCATGGTCTGTCGTGAATGCGTGCTACGATATGATCCCTGAGCCAGGTGCTGAACTGGAAAGGCATTGGGCAAACACAGCTTCAAACAGCTTAGTGCGGGATATTCTGAGGCAAGACGGCTTTACAGCGCTGGCTTCAATTGAGGATTTGGTTAATGGAGGCACAATCGAAACAGATGCGTCTTTTATGGCAGCATACAGGGGCCTAATTGGCATTCCGGACAGCGAGGCCTTATGGGGCTTGATGTTTATTGCGGGCTACCTTACTTGGGTGAGCAAGCTGGGCGATGATGCGTATGAGCTAAGGGCGCCCAACCAAGAAATTAGGGATGCTTTGAGGCAAGACGCGCTTTCGTGGGCAAAGTCAGCAATGCCCATAGACAAAGGGAAGGCTGACAAACTGTATGAAGCTATGCTTGCCGGCAATGCCAATGAAGCAGAAGCTGTAATTAACGAGCTGCTCGAGGAAGTTTTCAGCGTAAGGGACGGCGTCGTTGTGCATAACGATTTTGCTATCAATAAGAAGGATGGCCACTTGATAATAGATGCGCTTCTCTCCTGCAGCTTTCGCTGGATTGTAAGAAGCGGTGCAGAGTCAGGCGATGGAGATATTGGCATGCTGTGCACAAATGAGGCCATGAGCGCTGCAATCTTGATCGAAGAGAAGTTCTTTGCAACAGACGGCGATGCAGCCCTTTTGCCGAAAGCAGAGGAGGCTGTTGGCCAAATCATTGCCAAAAGGCACTCCCAGGCCGCCCAGGGTTATAACACTGTTGTTGCAGTAGGCATAGCATATGCAAGGACAAGGTGCAAGATAGCTATAAAGCAGCTTAGATAGGCACCTTTATAGCTACGTGTTTTACATGCTTGTGCTTGCTTGCTCCATTAGCAATTGCTGAAATGCCTAGCAATCTGTTGCAGCAGCCAGAGCTGCCTGTAGCCAGCATTTGTATTTCTTCCAGCGCAAGCCGCTATATGAAAGCTGCTGCTATAATAAAAGCGCTTTGGCATATGCAATTGAGCTGCCAAGCGCATTTTTCTTGCTTTTATAACTTCACGGTTTTCGCTTATTTAGGCGCAAGCAGCCACTGCAATAGCTTATCGCAGCCATTAGAGAGCATATATCGCGCAAATAAGATGAATTCAAACTGTTATTTCCTCTTGCCGCCTCTGTAGAAGAAACCATAAAACGATCCCAGGCAACCTCCGGCTATATGGGTCAGCTGCGAAATATTGTCCTTGCTAAAGCTGTTAAAAACCTCTGTGCCAATATATAAAATGCTTACCAGCATAAACGTTACAGGGATATAGCCTTCCTTAACATTGGTAAAAGATGCGAGCAAAATAAGCAGGAACGCTATGCCGCTTGCCCCAACAAGCATAACTTTAGGAAAAAAGATCGCATGCAGCAAACCTGAGACTACTGCAGTGACAGCCATCATAATGAGCAAGCGCTTGCTGCCGTATTTTTCCTCGACAATCGGCCCAATAGCAAGTATAAGCAAAAAGTTGTTTGCAAAATGCGAAAAATCTGCATGGGCAAACACATAAGTAAAGAGCCGCAAATAGAAATCAAGGCTAAGCAAAGAGCTGCGGTATATTGCTAAAGATTGGTTTATGTTTCTGCTAAGCGCACCGTTAGCAACAAGCATAATAAACGACAGTATTGTAAAGCTTAGTATAACTGGAGCATTAAAATCCAGCCTGAGCTTTTTGCCTTTCAACAAATTTCCTCCTTTGTAGGGTATATCTAACGATAACATAAGGCACACTGCTATACAATGCATTTGGCACTGCTAACGAAACCCATAAACATAGCATGAGGCCAGCCAAATTTAGCTTCATGCCATTGTATGCCCTATTTAGCAATCTTAGCCTGCAACGACTTAAAGCTTCTGCAAACAAAGTGCACGGTGTTTGCCGCCAGTTGCGCAGCATGCGGGCAATCAAAAAGGCGCTGCATGTGCGCCCTTTGTATCGTGATATGGTTGCTGCATTAGCATTTTTTCTTAATTGGCTGCATAGCTAAAATTCGGATCTGTCAATTCTTTTCAGGCTTTCACCGCTATCGCTGCGCGATAAAAATGTCTGAGTCGAACGGTAGTTGCCTAGCATCTCAATATAATCTGATTCCTCGTCGATATACCTTAGGCTGTACTCGCCTTCATCTCCAAACACATCCTCTGCTCCAAACCAATTAGTTCCAAAAGCAGCGTGAATTTTATACTCTCCTCCAAGAAAGGTGGCGCTAACAGCTGTATTTGCTTGAAGGTAAGCAGTGACAGCAAGCTTTCCCTGCTTATCATAGATCTTAATAAACACGCTGTTTGACGCTCCTGCAGGGTTTCGAAGCTCAACAATCGTTTTTTCCTCAGCTGTTCCTTTTGAAAATGCTTCATCTTCAATCCGATAAGCAGTTTCAGGTTCAGGCTGAATGCAGTTTTGCGCATCGGTGGCTGATGTTTTATACTCCCCCAGCTGCGTAAAGATCCTGTAGGCCTCGTAGAACTCATTTCTTTCTAGCTTTGTTACGGCTTCCTTATACTTGATTTCGGATTGGCATTCTTTGAGGTATATCCTCGAATCCTTGAAGCTGCCAAGGTGCATAAAGACTTCCATCGCGCCCTGGTATTGTTCGTCATTGTATAAGCTAAGCGCATTATTGTACTGTGACTGAAGCTGGGTATTGCATTCAGCAGCTTTTGCTTCAGAATCTTTATAATTTCTTATCGCCTCAAATGCTGCCTTTGCCTCAAAATAGCTGCCTGCATTCATCTTGCGCAGTGCTTCGCCATATTTGGCATTTTGCCTGTATATATAGAATCCTGATGCAGCCAAAGCTGCAGCTAGCACAAATACTAGTATTTTTACCCAGCCTCTTCGAAGTATAGACTCTTCCATAAGCCTGTTCCTCGCTTTCGGCGTCGGGTTAATTATATCTTCGTCAAACATTGTTGCGGCAGCAGCGGTCGCCCCGCCAAGGCCCGGCTCAGTGTCTCTCTGGAGCATTTCATATGGCCTGCGCTGTGTCTGAATAGGCCTAAGGGCCCGAATTGACGAAGGTATTGCCGCGCTTGCTATAGTTTCTGCACTTGCTGCCATTGGCTTATAGCTTGCTACTTTGTACATGCGCGGCTTCTTTTTAAGCTCGGGCTGCCTGTCCTGGGTAACGTATGCTGAATCTGAGTACAGCCCCAATTCCATATCGGCGCCATCAATGCTGGCCTGAATCATAGTAATGGGATCTGCTTCAGGCAGCGATGAATCAGTGGCTCTCACTATGTCTGAAAAGAGGTTCATAGTTTTAAAGCCATCTTCATCGCTAGTCCAATCTGCTTTGCCTGCCTGTTCATCAAGCTGCACTATTGGCATGCTTGCATCTATAGCCTCATCCTCTGTTCCGTCAGAAAGCCCATGCACTAAGGGCTGCGCGTTTAAGGCGCGTTCCTCTTTGGCTTTGTTAGGGTAAAGGTATATTGAGCCGGTTTGCGCAAAGTCGTTTATTGGCAGCTCAGTCTTTATGCGGCTAATGGCCGGCGCCTCTTGTTTTGCGTAAAATATTGTATCGCAGCTTGAGTCATAATCCTCGCTTAGCTGTGCTTGCCTGGTGCTTCCCAGTAAAAATGGGCTGGTGGTTTGCTGCTTTAAGTCACTAATGTCGGCAGCGTAAATGGATTCTGCTTCTCGAGGGGCTTCTTCCCCGTTCGAGGCTATAGCAGCAGCGTTTTCGTTTTGTGTCAAGCTTACTATAGCTGAATTTTCATTTACGCTTTCTTGAAAATTTCTTGGAATTCGCCTCTCAGGCATAGGTTCCAATTCTTCTGGCTGAGCTGCTTGCGTACTCTCCCCCACTGACGTGAGCGGTATTGAATGATCCTTGTACGGGCTCTCAGAGCTTTCGTTCTCTGATGCTGCATCCTCTGATGGATTTTCAGCAAGCGGCTTGAATTGGCCCGTCAGCGTGTCAGGAGGGCTTTCGCCTTCTATGCCTTCTTTGGCTGCTTTCCCAATTCTCGTTATTGTAAAGTCAGAGCTCTCAAATATCACTTCAGAGCCGTTTTTAGCTGGAGACTCAGAAGCAATCCTTTCGCCAGAGCGTATCTTTTCGATAATCGAAGCCGGCAGCTCGGTGTCTTGGTTGAGAAGCCCCAGCAAAATCTCTTCTGCAGTTTGTGCCGGAGCCGGGGCTTGCGCCTCAGGCTCTTCGGGTATCAGATCAGCCAGCGAGCCCAGTTCAAACGGGCTGGCTTTTACAGGCTCATCTTCGCTTTCGCCAATTTCATTTTCAGCCGGCACATCTGAGCTGTCTTCAGCGAGGATTTCAAAAGCCTCTGTTTCAATGCTCTCTATAGCCTCCAATGGCTCAATTTCAAGCTCTATTTCCTCAGGCTGCATGCCGGTGCCGCCGGCAGGGCTTATGATTCCCTCTGGCTCTGAAAAGCTGTCTTCGGTTTGCAGTGTTTCATTGCTGGCTTCCTCAAGCGTTGGCGCAATAAACCTGTCAATTGATCCTGTAGAATCAATGCCATCAGATGATATAACCGAGTCTGCTTGCCAATCGCTTTCGCTTTGGGCAGTAATTGCATCAAGCACATCCTTAACTTCCGCTACTGCTTCCTCCAGGGACATCGGTATATCCACTGCTTCGAAGCTTCCCAGCAGGCTCTCAGCAGCTTCGTCAACCAGCTCTCCGACCAAGCCTTCCAATTCGTCATCAAGGCTTGGAGTAAACTCGTCTGATGCAAGCAATGCCGCTTGTCCAGGCTCGTCTTGATCTGAGCCTATGCCTTCGGCAAGCTCTATTTCCAGGAATTCTTCGCTAAGCACAGGCATCCCCGGGAGTTCGCCGGTATCCGCTGCTTCGCTATCGCTTAGATCGTGTTTTATTATTAAGCTTGGCTCTGAAGCATCGTCTTGAATAAATATTGGATTTTCAGCTTCCGGGAGCAATTCATCCAAGCCCAGGAACTCATCTGCGGCTTCAGGCAACAGGCTTTCAAGCATGGCTTCTTCAGCGATTGGAACAAACTCAACCGCTTCGGCTTCCTGTATGCCATCATCCGGCCCATCGCCGGCAAGGCCTGAGAGCTCAAAGCCTGATATTCCGAAATCAGTTTCCTCGGCTTCGCCTAAGCCGGCCTCGCCATCAAGGCTGTAATAAATGCCACTAAGGCTTTCGGCTTCTTGCACTTCTTCTGCTTCAGCTTGTTCGCTTGATTTCCCGTCGAAATCTGACAGCGCTTCATCGGCTTCAAAGATTGATTGGCCGGCGATGCTGTCCGGCCCGCTTAGCTCAGTGTCTGGCAGGCTTTCGCTTTCATCCCCCCAGTCTGGCTTGAAGCTGTATAATGTAGGTTCAGGGCCGGCATCATCAGTTTCCGGCTCGATTTCTGCGCTTTCGCCTTGATCGTAGGGCGATTCTGCCTCAATTTCTATTTCATCGCTGCCGACAATGGGCAATTCGCCTTCAAAGCTTTCTATATTTAGCTCGATTGCTTCGAGATCGCTCTGTATTTCTTCAAGAATATGCATCTCTGAAGCTGTTTCAGAAGCCTCATCGCCTTCAATAGCAGCTTCCTGCCCTAATGCTTCAGGCTCGCCGTCTGCTTGTGTTTCCAAGCTTTCGGCGCTGCTGCTGTCCTTTGCCACATATATGGCATCTTCAAGAGACATTTGGGTGTATTCTGCTTCCAGCTCAGGGTTGATTAGCCTGTCTTCATCCAGTTCAAACATTTTGGCATCTTCCTGCTCACTGCTATCTGTGGCTAATTCCTGATCGCTGAATTCGCTTTCCCCAGCCTCTTCTTCTTTTTCAATACCAAATTTATCTAAAATCTCTTGAACCGAATCGCTGCTTGCTATATCATCTTCTGCTTTGAGTGCTTCTTGCAGCGCTTGTTCGGTTTCATATAAAGCAGGCTCGATTATGCCATCATCAGGCATGCTATCGCTGCCAAGCAAGAGAACCTCGGCTTCGATTGTGTCCGGGCTTTCAATGCCTGTGCTGTCTGAGGGCTCCGTGCTGTTAAGATCAGCTTCGGCCAGGCTGCCATCCAAAGGCTCAAGCGCTTCAGGCTCCTCTGAAATATCCAATATGGCTAAAGCCTCTTCATCAGCCTCGCCTGCGTTTTCTTCTTCACTATCTTCGATATGCCCAAGCCTGTCCGCGCTTTGGGATTCATTTTCACTTATAAGGCTTAGCTGGCTGTCGCTTTGGCTTTCTGAAAGCCCGCTTTCATCTGCGGCATCCTGCACTTGCTCAATATCAAAAGAGATATCGCCTGTATCTTGCAGCTTGTTAATGCTGCTATGCGCCAGCTCGACTGCTTCAAGGGCTTCTTCAGCCAGCGTGAGGGCTTTGTTATGTATGCCATTCAGCTGAAGGCTGTCAATGCCTTTTACGCCCTCAAAGCCTACTTGGCTTACAGTTAGCTCCTCTGGCGTAATTTCCTGCTCTGTATCGGCTTCCGGTGAAGCATTTAAAGGCGCCTTAATGCTCTCTGAGCTTTCATCGGCTGTATCGGGCGCTTCGGCCAGATGCATTGCGCGCGCGTAATCTGCACCGCCGATGGCCTGTTCACAAGGCATGTCAAGGCTTGGTTCGAACATATACAGGCTGCTTAATGCTTCTTTTAGAATGGCAGGGCTGCTGAGCCTGCTTTCAAAGCTGAAGCTGAGCATAGAGCTGAGCAGCTCTTCCAAAACGCCGCTTTCGCAATAAGCAGCTTTTGGGATTGCTTCTCCTGAGAAGCGCATTTCAACTGCCTTTTCAAGAGCGGCATAGCTAAGGCTGCCGGCGCTTTCCTCAACAAAAGGAAGCCTCCCTGCATTTAAAATGCGATAAATGAGCAATCCGAGGCTGTATATATCGCTTGCAGGGGAAAGTGCGCCTTCCGGAGCCATATACAGCTTTTCTTGCAGGCTGCCATACATGCTAGGGAATTCATGCCTAAGGATGCTGTCTATGCCCAAGAATGCAACTTTGGCGCTTTTGTGCTTGGCTATATAGACACTTGCTGGATTGATTGCGCCATGCACGGCGTTTGCCTTCGAAAACAGAATTAATGCGTTGGCTATTTCCTGCGCAAGCTTAATTGCTTCGCGGGCGCTCAAAGTGTTTTGCGCCAGATACTCGTCAAGCGACAGCAGATCCTCCATTTGCAGGATGATATCCCAACCGCCGCTGTCACAGCTGAATGCAGATGCGTTTATGTAGTTAACGACACTGGCAATAGGCTTGCTTGAGGCGAATCGGCTTGAAGCCATTTTAATGCTCTCTACAATGCCGTTGCCTGAACTCGTTTCGAGGCTGATTGTTTCTTGATCATCAGGCGGAATGTGGATGATCTTTGCTAGTGAATTTTGCACAATGCCGCCATGAAGCTTAGTTATTCTATAAACCTCGCTTAAAACGCCTTCCCCAATTAACTGGCCAACAGACCATTCGCCCCATAGCGGTTCGTATTTAAATATTCGATCCGACATGTTTAGACCTCATATTCGGTTTCCAGTGAATTTAGGCGTATGGCGTTTTTTATAAAGAACCATACACGCAATCCAATTCACTTCCCGTTAAAATAGTTGAAAAACATGATAGCAAAACATAAATTTTATGCCTATTCGAGTATACATTTTTTTTCCAATAGCGTAAAGGAATTTAAGGGCTTGTTAACTTTCGCGCATAATGGCTTTGCAGCAATTTGAACATTTCTGTTAACTTTGCTGTATTTTTCGCTGTTGAGAAAAATAGCAAATATATAAATTCCATATGCAAAATACTGCATGCCGCGTTGCGCTTGCTACCGCAGTTTTCAGATAATTGTTAATGCATTATACCATAAAGTAAGCACTACTGCTAAGCATTATAAGCAGCTTGCATTCGACATGCTATATATATCGCTTTTATTTACAAATAATCGAAATTAATGCAATATAATATAAATTGATAAGGGAACATCGATAACTGTGCCGATCGGCTGCAGTCGCAAAATACGGCTTGCCGGCGAATTGCGCGATATGCCATGAGGGCATAGCTGCCTTGCAGAGCCTGTTTTCTTATGGCGAAGGAAAGCAGGCTCGGGCAATCGCCGCACCAGGCGCCCAGATGCGGCTTAAGCACTGCAAAAGCTGGCTGAGGGCAGGGCATATGTGCTAAAATAGTGTCTAGGCTATGGAAAATAAAAAATTTTCTTTTTTTAAGTTCATATATGAAATAGCAAAAGGGCACATAGGGTTCTTGGCGCTATCGCTTGTTTTCTCCTTTTTGTCTGTAGGGGCAAACATGCTCATGCCCCAGTCAATACGCCTGGCCATCGACTCGGCAATTGGCGGATTGCCGCCCCGCCTGCCTGTTATCGGCAGGCTTTTTGAGCCTTGGCTAAGCTCTCTTGGCACCACCGGCCTGCTGGCATTTAGCGCTGGCCTGTCATTGTCTCTTACTTTGGCTTCAGGGCTGCTTGCACTGGCGAATAGGGCTTGCCTTTCAATTGGCAGCGAGGGGGCGATTAAGGATCTCAGGGACAGGCTATATCAGCACATTCAAAGGCTTCCATATAAATGGCATGCTGAAAACCATACAGGCGATATAGTCCAAAGGGCTACATCTGATGTAGGCACTATCAAAGCATACATCAGCTCTCAAGCAGTTGAAGTTATAAGAACAGTGTTTATGATTTCAGTGGCACTTTCTTTTATGTTTTCGATGAATAGGGCCTTAAGCTATATTGCTGTGGCTTTTGTGCCTGTTGTCATCGGGGTAAACACCGTCTACTACAGCATCTCTTCAAAAAGGTTTCTTGCTGCGGATGAGCATGAAGGCGAGCTGATGTCTATTGCCCAGGAAAACTTCACTGGCGTTAGGGTTGTGCGGGCTTTTGGCATGGAGAGCTATGAGCGTGATCGCTTTAACAGCCAAAATGAGATATATACACAAGCTTGGGTTAAGCTCGGATCTGTGCTTGGAGCTTTTTGGGCGGTTAACAGCATGCTTACAGGGCTGCAGCGCTTTTCAATTATTATTGGAGGCTGCTTTCTCGCAGTTTCCGGAGAGCTTACAGTTGGAGAGTTCCTGGTGTTCATCAGCTATTATAACTACCTTCAGTGGCCTGTGAGATCGCTTGGCCGAACTATTTCTGAAATGAGCAGGGCAAGCGCATCTGCTATTAGGCTGGCTGAAATACTTGACGCCGAAGCTGAAGATATCGAAGATGGCTTAAAAGAGCCTGCAGAAACCGGCGACATAGTATTCGACTCCGTAAGCTTTGCTTATGCCAACACCGCTGCAAAGGCTCTGGATAATGTAAGCTTTACTGTCCCCAAAGGCAGCTCTTTTGGAATACTGGGGCCTACGGGCAGCGGCAAGTCTACTATTGCCTCACTGCTAATAAGGCTTTATGAGCCATCTGAAGGCAAGATAACATATGGCGGCATTGACACTGCAGATATAAGCCTGCCATTTCTCAGAAACAAGATAGGCCTTGTACTGCAGGAAACATTCCTGTTTTCGAAAACTTTGGAGGAGAACATCGCCATTGGGGTTAGCAGCTATACGCCGGATGACATGGCGCACGCGATAAATTCATCCGGCATGGCAAGCATGGTTGAAGAGATGCCGCAGGGGCTTGATACTGTAGTTGGAGAGCGCGGCGTCACTCTGTCAGGAGGCCAGAAGCAAAGGGCGGCAATTGCCCGCATGCTTCTAAGAGGCGCTGATGTTTTCATCTTTGATGATTCGCTCTCAGCTGTTGACATGATTACTGACCTTGAAATAAGAAGGGCCCTGAAGCAGGAGGCTGCTGGCAAAACGTCAATAATCATCAGCCACAGAACTGCTTCGCTTATGCACTGCGATCGGATACTTGTAATTGAAGGCGGAAAAGCTACAGACATAGGAAGCCACAGTGAGCTAATCAGGCGTGAGGGGCTTTATAAAAGAGTATTTGAAAAACAGTCGGACGCATACCCTGAAGCAGAAGACAGATAGCAGTTTTATTACGCAAAGGAAGTGATGAATGCCGCCTTATGGCCGGCAGCAACTTATGCCAAACGAAGAAGCCCAGGAACAGTCCCGCTTTGATATTGAGATCTGGAAAAAGATACTGCCCTATTTTATGCGCTATAAGTTTTTGGTTGCAGCGGTTGCAGCGCTGCTCTTTTTAATGGCGCTTATCGATATTGCGCTGCCACTCTTTATGCGCTATGCTGTTGACCGCTTTATTGGCATTCGATCAACAGATGGCATTTGGGCATACGCTGCAGCTTACATTGGCCTTATTGCCTTTGAAACACTGCTTGTTGTCATTGAAGCTCTGGCAGCAATAAGAATTGAAATGCTTATTGCCCGGGATTTGAAGAAAGCTGCCTTTGAATGGCTTCAAAGGCTGGGGCTTGACTATTACAACACCCACCCGGTCGGCTCAATTATTGCAAGGATGTTTTCAGACACAAACAGAGTGACAGGGCTTGTTGCCTGGGCAGCGCCTGATCTTGTCTGGTCGGCAGTGTACGCTATTGGCGCAATTTCCATCATGATGCTGCTCAACTGGCAGCTTGCGCTTATAGCGCTCGGCAGCATTTTTGCAGCGCTGGCTGCTATTGCTGTTTTTAGAAGATCCCTTCTCAGCGCCAACAGAAAAGAGCGATCTGCCAATTCATCGCTAACCGCAGCCATCAATGAGGGAATCATGGGCGCTAAGGCATCGAAGGCTTTGGCTATAGAGGCAAAGAACGCTGAAGAATTCTCAGAAACCACACAGACAATGTATAAGGCTTCTCTGAGAAGCCAAGTGCTAAATGCAGCGTTTATGCCATTAGTCAGCCTTCTTACAACAGCCATTGCAGCTTCGATCATATACAGAGGCAGCATTCTTACGCTTGAAAATGTTATAGAGCTTGGGACATTCACAGCTTTTATCAGCTATAGCATGGGCATTTTGGAGCCTATAAGCCATGCAAGCCGAATAATCACCGATATGATAGCTTCTCAGGCTGGCGTTGAGCGCTTTACAGAGATACTTTCAGCTGAGCCCGGGGTTACTGACTCGATTGAGGTTGTTGAAGCATATGGCGACATTTATGAGCCCAAAACCGAAGCATGGGAAGAGATCGAAGGCAGCATAGAGTTTAGAAACGTTTCTTTTAAGTACCCGGACGGCGAGGGCGAAATACTCGATGGCTTTAGCCTTTATATACCTGCAGGCAGCAGCCTGGCTATCGTTGGCGAGACTGGGGCTGGCAAATCGACTATCGTTAACCTGGCTTGCCGATTTTATGACCCGAGCGAAGGCAGCATACTGATAGACGGAAAAGACATACGACTCAGAAGCCAAAAGTGGCTTCATTCACAATTAGGATATGTCCTTCAAGACCCGCATTTGTTCTCAGGCACTATTGAAGACAATATTAGGTATGGAAAGCTTGGCGCTACGCTTGATGAAATAAAGGAGGCTTCAGATCTTGTCGGGCTTGGCAAGGTTGTTGAGAAGCTGGAGGATGGCTATAACACTCAAGTTGGCGAGTCCGGCTCCAACTTGTCTACCGGCGAAAAACAGCTCATAAGCTTCGCCCGGGCAATCATAAACGATCCCCCGATACTCGTGCTTGATGAAGCGACCAGCAGCGTTGACACAGAAATAGAAGCAATGCTTCAGCAAGCAATTCAATCCATGCTAAGGAAAAGAACCAGCATAATCATTGCCCACCGTTTGTCAACGATAAGCTCTGCTGATATGATTATCCATGTTGACAAAGGGAGAATCACAGAAAAAGGGACTCATGCACAGCTGCTTGCAAAGCAGGGAGAGTACTGGAATCTATACCAGGCAATGCTTTCTGAAGAAAGCTAAATTGGCTTTATGCTCTTCTTAATGCAACCGACTCAATGCCAGGCATGACTTTCTCAATGTATTCAAGCAGCTCAGAGTCGCTATGGTAAACGAAGCCTGACTTGTCGGCTATTGCCTTTAATATCGCTCCAGCTGCTAAAATCTGCTTTATCTGGCCTTCCCGCACGATTGCAAACCTGCCAGGCATGTTTTGCTCTGCGGGGGTAAACGCATACACCCTGCTTGAGATATCCCCCCCTTGGGCATAATAAGAGCTGTACTGCTCAGAGGAAAGCTCAACAAAGTCAGATATGCATGGCAAATGCCGCAGGGAAAAAATAAAAAATAATCCGGATGCCGCTTCTCGAACGTCCATATATATACTCCAAAAACAATTACATTCGGAGTATAACACAAAAAACATTGCTATGTAACAGATTATGTCATTTTCATAGATATGCCAAACGCCGTTTCAGCGTTTTTTGAAGTTTCCTCGGCAGCTTGCTCTAAACTAATGCCCATAACACTGGCAACTTGGCTTAATGTATGCCCAAGATACAGCGGGCTGTTTCGCTTGCCGCGAAACGGGACAGGGGTTAGGTATGGGCAGTCTGTTTCAACAAGAAGCCTGTGCAGCGGTATGGCCGCGACTGCTTGCCTGAGGGATGACGCATTTTTGAATGTTACAGGGCCTGCTACGCTAAAATAGGCGCTAAAGGGCGCGCTGATGTAGCGTTTGAGCATTTCCGGGGACTGCGAGAATGCATGGAGCACGACAATCTGGCCGGGTGCAGCATTGGCCATAAGCAGATCGTATGTGTCCTGGGCAGCCTCGCGGCAATGCACAACTGAAGCCTTGCCGTATTCACCGGCTATAGCCAGCTGTTTTTCAAAGGCTGAGCGCTGCTGTGCTTTTTGCGTTTTATCCCAGTAGTAGTCAAGGCCGATCTCTCCCAGCGCAATGCACACAGGATCTGAGAGGCATTCTTTTAGGAGTGATTCAAAGCCGGCGCTGTACAGCTTTGCTTCTGAAGGGTGCAGGCCGCATGCAGCCCAAATATTGCTGTAGCTGCCGGCAAGCTTTAGGGACTCAATGCAGGATGCTTCGTCATATGCAGTGCATAGCGCATATATGCCCTGTGAGATCATTTCATTAATAATAGCGCCTCTGTCTTCGGCATAGGCGCTGTCAGTTAGGTGGGCATGCGAATCAAACATGCAAGCCATTACTTTGGCTCGCCCACTTTTATATCGACGATTCTTTCGTTAGGATATAAATAGCCCAGGTGCTTTTTCGCAATATACTCAAGATATTCCTGGCTCTGGCGCTTTTCAATCTCATCTTCATACAGCTTGCTCAGGCTTGTTTGGCTAGCCAGCTCCTGCTCCAGGCTGCTGGAGAGATTTTTGAGGTTTATTATTTGCTTTTGGTAAGCAGCTGTATTTATAATAAAGTTGGCCAGCAGAATTATCACGGATATATTGAGCAGCACATTAGGCTTGGGGCGTATTTTTCTAATCTTCTTCGGCATTCGGCTTCTTCCTAAAAATATATTTCGCATATTTATTATAATGCGACATTCCCTTTTTAAGAAGCATGGCAGGCTTTGCTAAAAGCTTTTTTGATTTCTCTGCCAATATGCCAAATACCCGGCCAAGCTCGATTATATAATCCTTAAGGGGATTAAAAAAGTATGCCATTATACGCGTTAGCAACAGCGCGTAAAGGCCCCAGCCAAGCAAAAACCCGAGAAGCAGGTATAGCCTGAGGCTGAACTGGGTTGCGTAATACAGGGATGAGGAGACAAGGCAAGCGCTAATAATCCAAAAAATAATATCAGAAAGCGCAGAGTGGCGCTTGCCCATTAGAAAAACAGTGCATGCATCATAGAAAAAGCCAATAGAAACGCCGCATGCAAACACCTTGCTAAAGGCAGCAAGCTGAATAAGGTTCGTTGACTGCATCAATGCGCGGCCTTACTTTAGCAGCCTGGAAAGAAGGCTGCCTCCCTTTTTGCCGAAGGTTCCTGCATCTGAGTACACAAGCGAATTCATTTCGCCTGAAACAGCAACTTCGCCCTGATCAAGGTTCAGCTTGGTTATGCGTATGTTCTCGCCGCCAATGGTCAAAAGGCCAAGCGAAGTTTCAAGCAATATTCCCTCATCATTGAAACTGTGCACTTCGCTTACGCCAGTTACGCGCAGCTCGTTTCTAGAAGCAAGCTCGATTTTGTGAAAATCTTTCAGCGTTCCTTCCATCCTATACCTCTTTTCGATATATTCATAATATATGACCAGGATCAAACGGTTAGAATAACCAAAGCCAGCATAGTATATATAATGCCGGCAGCGCAAAGGCGCAAAATCTCAGCGCTGCGCTGTTCGGGCAAATTTTGCGAAATATGAAAAGACAGATAAAGCGCACAGATTCAGGGATTAAAAGATTTGCACGAGAGCTTTTCCCTATCATTATTACATCAGATTTTACTGGCGCTGCTGCACAGCTTGCATATGCGCTTATTTTGTCGTTTATTCCGCTTCTCATGTTTGTGATTACAATAGCAGCCAGAATAGAGCTGCCTGTTGATGATATCTACAGATCAATGGCCCTTGTGCTTCCGGCGCAGTCGTATAGCGCAGTTGAAGGGGTGATGTACGAAATTACCGAATCGAAAAGTTTGACAGGGTTTTCGCTGTTTTCCGCGCTTTCATTTATAGCGATGGGCTGCAGGGGCTTTATGAGGGTTTCAAACCGTGCTGAAGGGGCGCAAGAGACCAGAGGGCTTGTAAAGTACTGGCTTGAATCGTATATATTTGCCCTGATGATAGTCATTAGCCTTGTGCTTAGCCTTATATTGGTAGTTTTCGGGCATGTGCTAAGCAATTTTGCCAACAGAATGCTGCATATAGAGTCCCCCTGGATTCTAGACGTCACCAGATACATTGTTTTTATCGGCATGTCAGGCCTTGCATTTTCAGCTATGTACTCATGGTCAAACATAAACAAAAAGAAGCTGTCCGAGACTGCGCCCGGCGGATACAGCGCTTCGATTCTATGGGTTGTAGTCTCAGCTGCGTTTGGGTATTATGTCAGCAACTTTTCAAGCTACGGGCTGCTGTTCGGCTCGCTCGGCGGCATTTTTATGATGCTTGTCTGGCTTTACTACTCAAGCTATGTGCTTGTGCTTGGAATTTGCATAAACTCTGCTGTTGCAAAAATGAACTTAAAAAAGTAGGCTTTGGCCTCACTGATCAGCGCCCTAAAGGGCAAAGCAGCCAGCTTATTCGGCTTGCTGCCTCTTATGAAATGCATCGGCTTTCTTTTTTTGCATAGCAAAAAGCCTTCATGCATTTACACTGCACAAAGGCTGCTTTAGCTTTGGCTATTTTCGCTGCCTTAAGCATTGGCCTTCATTTGCTGCAATAAGCGCGGCTGAAGCTCTCCCGTAATTGATCTTTTGGCAATTTGCCAAGCAGATTTTTAAAAACAGGTTTCAGTTTAGCATTGATATCTGGCTGAACGCTACCTCTTCAATGCGATTGCTAAGCTTTTCCTTTACCCTGGCCTTTTCCCCGTCAGGTATGCCGGGAAAGTCGATATCGCAGCAGATGATAAAGTAAATAAGCTTTTCTTTTTGCACGTTAAGATCATCTTGCAGGTATTTTGTGATTAGTTTTTTCTTGCCGCCATTATTGTATGTAAGCAACAGCTCCATTTGGTCTGTTTCGATGTCAATATCATAAAATGAAATGTATCTTCGAAAAATATCTTTGCCTGATTCATCTAAAAATGAAATTTGAAAATCAGCATTCAAAACCTCAAGGAAAAACCGAGAGACTGCTTCATTGTCAATAATATTATTGTAATACACATAATTTATAATTGAATTGACGAATAGGGGCGTTTCATCCTTCACCCAGTCATATTCTAGGACTGCATTGTATATGCGCTCTAGGTAATCCAAGTGAACGTGGTTGACTATATTGCTCTTTGTCTTAAAATAATAAGTAAAAAGCCCAATCGGCACACCCGCTTCTTGTGTAATTTCGACTATAGTCGCATCTTTAAATCCGTACTTCAAAAATGCGGCCTTTGCGCAGTCCATTATTCTCTTTTTTGTCTCTAACCCTTTTACGATTCTAAGATCCTGCTTCATCTTCGCCCTTTCGTGTCCATCATCTATCTTATTATAATTGTTCTTTTTACAAATTTCAACTACTAAATCGCTGTTTATTCAACAGGCGATATTTTCAACTAAAATTATTGGCTATATTCCCATAGCACACATAAGCTGCATAGTTATTGATATTTCGGAAAGCAAAATGCCAAATTAATAGTGGTTTTTATCATTACTTTGGCATAATTATGTCAAAAAACGTTTTCAGAAGCTCATATTCTATTTTCTTTAATTTGGAAGAAATGCTAAATTCTCGAATTCCATGCCAGTGTTTATGTTCTTGATAATTCTTATAATATTTGATACCATAGCGATAATGCCCCATGTATTCAAATTCTTTGCGGTATAGCAAAGACAAGTGCATGGGATTTTATATGCCGGCAAGAGTTGCCGGCTGAATTCGAAAGCTGCCCATGCGCCGCAATCTGCATGCCATGCCTGCAGGCGCCTAGCCAGTTATAATGGTTTGATTATGGATATCAATGACGCCAGCCCTTCAGAAAGCACAATCAGGAACTGGGAAAGGCTCGGCAAAGGCGAACCCGGCAGCGCCTTTGCTTCAAGGGCCAACAAAAGAATGTCCAAGAAGACAGTGGTGCCGATAGAATATGCCAGCGATCCCATGAGCATAAGCATATTGCAGGAGGCAGCTGCCGCTGCCGCTTCATCCGAGGACACTGCCGGCTACATATTCAGCCTGTGCTGCTCGCTGCTTATTCGCGAAGGCCTGCTTGGCCTAAACGGCGCAAAGCCTTATGCTCTTGATGCGAAAGGCGAAAGCCTGCTCAGCCTGTTTGAGGGCCGCTTTGACCAAAGGGCGCTAAGCGAGCAGATCCCATGCTGCGAAGCAGACCCTATTGGCTTATGCTATCAGCTTGCCCAAAGCGAAGGCACGAAAAATAAGCATGGCTCCTACTTTACCCCGCCAGCCATTGCCCTCTCGCTCTCTAGCGGAATTGACAGCGAGAGCATTTTGGATCCATGCTGTGGCACCGGCTCCCTTCTTTTTTCAGTTGAAGGCGCACTCGCCGAATGCCTGTATGGCTGCGACATTGACGAGGCTTGCGTGGCTATAGCCCGGACAAATTGGATAAGAAGGTTTCCAAATGCCGAAGGCGCGCCGAATATTATAAAAGCTGACTTTCTATCCAGCCCATTCGCAGGCAAGCGCTTTGGCGCCATAATAGCCAATCCCCCTTGGGGAGCGGCAAAGAGCAAGAAGGCCGGAGGCTTCAGTGATACATTTGCAGATTTTTTATGCCATTCGATCAATGCTGCAAAACATCAAGCGTCTATAAGGTTTGTGCTGCCGGAAGCGTTTTTAAACGTCAGCTCACATCAGCAGATAAGGGCATTTGTGCTCGAGAAGGCCAAAATTGAAAAAATCGAGCTGTACGGAAAGGCATTCTCCGGAGTGTTCACCGAGGCAATAGGGCTGTTTTTAAGAAAAGAAAAAGCCGTGCAGTCTTATGTTGCTATAGCCAGGGGGGGATCTTGCCATGAACTGCCGCAAAGCAGATACGATAATAGCGACAACAGCTTTTACACCTGCACTGAGCGCGATCTCAAGCTAATTGACCTTGTGTATTCTGTGCCCCACCAGACGCTTAAAAACAGTGACTGGGCGCTTGGAATAGTTACCGGCGACAACAAGGGAAAGCTTGCCAGAGAGCCTGTTGCAGGCTTTGAACCTATATATGTCGGACGCGACATCGATAAGTATAAGCTTAAGCAGCCATCGCACTGGATTGACTATAAAAATGGCCGTTTTCAACAGCAAGCCAAAGAGCAGCTGTACCGGCAAAGCCCGAAGCTTGCTTACCGCTTTATTTCAAAAAGCCTTGTATTTGCTCTCGACGAAGGCTCAAGCCTGTTTTTAAACAGCGCCAATATAGTTGTGCCCAAGCTTGAGGGCATTAGTATGCACTCAGCGCTTGCTTTTCTGAATTCAGAGCTGTTTGCTTTTATCTGCAAATGCATTTCGCCCCAGATTAAGGTGCTCAAAAGCAGCCTTCTCAAGCTTCCCTTCCCGTATTTGAGCTCCAGTGATGATTTATTCTTAAAAGAACTTTGTTTTGGAGTAATAAATGGTGAACTTTTTGCACACAATAAAGTACAGGAATTTATATTCTCATGCTTTGGAATTGGTAAAAATGATCGAATTTACATCCAAAACGCATTAAAAGAATAACATAAAGGCCTTCGCCATTAATATTCGCTGCGGTTTAAATACATTTGAAAAGTATGATAAAACGTATTATAAAGTTTTAATGGCATCTATCATTTACAGGCCTTAAAAAATATGTTACTTTGTAATAACTAAGAGAAAAGACAGATTATGACTAAATGAGGGCAGTGCATGGAATTCATCGTTGAACGCGACTTGTTTATGAGCAAGCTACAGACCTACATTAACGATAAAACAAAGGAAGGCTATTCATTCGTTCAGGTTTTTGTCTCAGAACAAGACGTAAGAACCGGGCGAAACGGGCAATACTATCAAGCAAGCAAAGTAACAGTTATAATGTCAAAGTAATTTTTCTTATCCAGCCAGCTTGGATTTCTATATAAGCTGGCATTGCAGAAAATGCATTCTTTTACATTCCCATACGGTTATGCCATATTAATACAGCGCTGAAGATGCCTTATTCAGCGTTTTTGATAGTGATAGCATTGCAGCATGCCAGTGCGCTGACTGCTGTTATTATCACTCCTAAGTTGAAGAATCCCCAAATTTTACTATAACATTAGTCACCCAAATGCTTTAAAACCTTCCATTGGAAATAATAAATGGTTATTTACTTTTGCCTTGTTATTGTTTATAATATTATGCTCAGGAGATTAAATTGTGAAGCGTGAACAAGGCAGAGCCATAGCAAGCAACAGAGCTGCATACCACGATTACTATATTGAAGATACCTATGAAGCCGGCATTAGCCTGTCAGGCACCGAAGTCAAGTCAATACGGCTTGGCCATGTTAACCTCAAAGACAGCTATGCTTATTTTAAGGGTGGTGAGCTTTTCATCCAGGGAATGCATGTTAGCCCGTATGAGAAGGGCAACATCATGAACAAGGACCCTCTTCGCCATAGGAAGCTCCTGCTTAACAAGCGCGAGCTTAAGAAGCTTAGAGAGCTATCGCAAAAATCCGGGTATGCACTTATACCAACTGACCTGCATTTTTCAGGGCCATATGTGAAAGTAGGCCTGAGCGTTGCCAAAGGCAAAAAGCTTTATGACAAGCGTGAAGTTAGCGCCGAAAAGGATGCTAAGAGAAACATGCAAAGAACGCAAAAGGAACTTAGAATTTAGGGGGCGTACTGGTTTCGACGGGGGCGCAGGTGTTTGATAAGCGGGTAGATGCGCCGGCCATCTATAAAAACGGCAAAAACATTTAAACGCAGAAGATTATAATTTTGCACTAGCTGCTTAAGCAGCTATGCGCTGATAAGACGGTACTGCCTGGCTTAAAAAGCGTATCATATTAAATGCAGGATCCTGCGCCCTAATGCCTCTAGGGGTGCAGAACGAAGAGGCTCGCTGCATCTTTGCTTTGCTGATTGCGCAAAGCTGCAGCTAAACCTAAGCAATTGGCTTCACCCGGAGAAAGTCATTCGGAAGCGTTTTCGGACAGGGGTTCGACTCCCCTCGCCTCCACCATGAAAAAGACACTGTTTGATACAGTGTGAAAGCCGCCAACAAGGGCGGTTTTTTGTATTATCAATTCCGGCTTGTTTTACTCCCGCTCGAAAGGTACCTCGCAATCCCCGCATACTACTTTAGCTTCCCGCATGGCGCAGATACTAGTGCCGCATTCCGATCAGCGTATTTGATACTGCAGTTCTTGGATGTTCTGCTGCCTTTCTTACCACCGCCGTTACTTTGCTGCGGTCGAGCTGCGCTGATCGCCTCGCCGCTCAAAGCCTCCTACAGCCACGCGCCGGTTTCCGAGGTGAGTGCAGTTATCGTCCAGCCGTATTTGCCGTGCTTCTCAATGACAAGGCCGTGTCTTTGATCCGCTTATTGTAATAATACCCGTTGTTGCTCACGTTATCGATCCCATGCTAGAGGTTGTAGAGGTGGGCCTTTTCGTGGAGCATGGTGCCGCAGGCCTCCGGCATGGGGCGGTCGAGGCATTCGGCGCAGAGATTGATCTCGCAGTGGGTGGCGTCGCCGTTTTTTATATCTCGTCTACGCTGCACAGCCGTATGCGCCCTGGCTTTCGTCCGGCGATACCGGGTAAGCTCTCCGTCGTAAAAATGTTCATGAATAGATCGAACAGAGAGGCCGAGAACCGGGAGCGGCTGAACCTATACCTCACCGGCTTCTGAGATTGCTTTGCTTTTTTGAAACGGATCGGGCTGTTGAAATACCGGGCGCGCAAAGACGGCGCCACAATGCCTATTTAGCAAAGATTCATCCCGCTTATTTTATCAAAGCGGGCTTTTCCTCTTGTGCCGGTAAAACGCTCTATACGGCGGCTTCGGCTTAATATTATTCGTTAAACCGTATATAATAGAAAAAAACAAGGAGGCTGCACATGGATTATATATCATCGAAAGAAGCCGCTGAAAAATGGGGCATCTCCGAGCGGCGTATTCAAAAGCTATGTGAAGAAGGCCGTATACCCGGCGTTATCCGCTTCGTCCGGGTTTGGGCAATACCCAAAGACGCAGAAAAACCAATGGACGCAAGGCTCAGGGCCGAACGCCAAAAAAAATATAAATTTTGAAACGATTTTGACATAACGCGGTCTTATGGTCAGGAGGTGAGAAAATGACGGATTTCGGAGAAGTATACACGGAGTATTTTACCGATGTATATAAATATGTGTTATCTCTAAGCCGGGATGAATCCGTCGCTGAAGAGGTTACGCAGGAAACTTTTTTCAAGGCGATGCGAAAAATTGGCCAATTCAACGGATCATGCACGTTATATGTGTGGCTATGCCAGATTGCGAAAAACACTTATTTTTCCTTTTATAAAAAGCAAAGCCGAACAGTATCAAGTACGGACATGGAATTTGCCGATACTGCACCTGATTTAGAGACAGGCCATCTCGACAAAGATGCCGCCCGACGATTGCATGTTTACCTTCATAATATGGACGAGCCGTACAAGGAGATATTTACTCTGCGTGTTTTTGGAGAACTGCCATTTTCACAAATCGGTGAATTGTTCGGCAAAACCGACAGTTGGGCGAGGTTAGTCTTTTACAGAGCAAAAAAACAATTACAGGAGGTTATGAAATGAAAGCGCCATGTGAGGTTATCAAGGACTTGCTTCCACTGTATCATGACGGAGTTTGCAGTGACGAGAGCAAATCTCTGGTCGATGAACACCTGAAGATTTGCGATAGCTGCAAGGCTGAACTGGAAGCGATGGACAATGTGCTTCCCTTTGAAGCTGCAGAGCAGAACTTGAAGGAAGCGGAAACTGTGCAAAAATTAGCGAAAAGGTGGAAAAAGGCAATGTGGAAATCTGTATTAAAAGGGGCTTTGTTCACCATTGCGGCTATCTCTGCTATTCTGCTTTTTCTCTACATCATCATAGATATCAAGATAGTATTTTAACTGCGCAAGGAGGAAAAAGGCATGAGTTACGTTTTATCTGCAGAGCATGTTCAAAAAAAGTATGGGGCCAACACGGTTTTGCGGGATGTTTCTATCCATGTAAACCAAGGCGAAATCTATGGCTTAGTCGGACGGAACGGCGCAGGAAAAACAACCTTGCTTCGCATTTTGACAGGCCTTATTCGTGAATACACCGGGAAGGTAGTGATCAACGAGGCTAACAATCAAAAACTTAGAGTTGCAGCGATAATAAACGACCCGGCCCTGTTCTTGAATATGAATGCCCTTGATAACATGAGAGAACAGGCTTATTTGCTGGGGCAGCATGATGACAAAAAAATTTACGCAGCATTAAATCAGGTTGGGCTGGGGGATTGCAAAGGGAAGTTAGTTAAGAACTTCTCACTCGGCATGGCACAAAGGCTGAAGCTGGCGATGGTGCTGCTGGAAAGCCCGGACATACTTATTTTAGACGAGCCTGTAAACGGGCTTGACCCGGATGGCATTGCCGATTTGCGCGAATTACTGCTTTTCCTAAACCACTCCGAAGGTACAACAATTATTATTTCCAGCCATATACTCAGCGAATTAGAGCAAATAGCCACTTGTTTTGGCATTTTGCACGAAGGGAAAATTGTAAAGGAACTTCACACACAGGATGTTCTTCAAAACGGCCAAACCTTGGAAGGAATATATATGCAATACACTAAAGAGGGAACTGTATCATGACAAAAATATGGAAAAGTGACTTGTACAGGTTCGGAAAAAGCAGGCTGTTTTATGGTATTGCAGCGGTTACAAGCATAATAGCATTGGCTTTGATATTGACGATACGTAAAAATATTCGATTAGGCATCTCGGTATTCGGGAATTTGACAGCCTTTAGGAATGCTGACGATATAATCAGAATTGGGGTGCAATATTACAAAGGATTAGGGATTTTTGCCGCCGTCTTAATCTCCGCGTTCATTGGACAGGAATATTCTTGGAAGACATGGCAACACAAGTGCATTATCGTTAAAAACCGCGCGTTCATCTATTTATCAAAAGCAATGCTTTCATCGGCTGCGTCAGTTTTGCTGTTCCTTTTATTTCAGGCAGTGGTATTGCTTTGTTCCGGCCAAATCAAAGAAATTTTGACCGGCGGGTACATGGCAATGATTCTTTGCGCTTCCTCAATTTATGCCGCATTAGGTGCAGTCCTTTGTATGCTTTCTATGTTGATAAGAAGCAATATAGCGTCCACTATTGTTTGCCTTGGCTATGTTCTGTTTTGCGAAACACTGATGTCTATAATTAGAATTATTTGCAGTTTTACTGAGACGGCAACGAAAATTGGCGAATGGATTATAAGCCATACGATTTACGCAATGTCCTCCATTATCAACGGAGTTACGGTTTCGACAGAGAGCATACTGCCTATATTGCTGAATTCAATGGTGATTATACTTCTGTCTATCGCTGGCGGCATATCCCTTTTCAGAAAGTATGAATTATAAGTTGCCAAGCCCGGTTAAGGCAGCGCAGGGCTTAAGAGCCCCTGTCAACACCTTATACGCCTGGATAAGGAAAGCTAAGCAGCATGGCGGGAACGCGCATGTTGGCAGCGGCAGCATCCGCCCTGACAGCCCAAGCGGGCAAACTGAAAACCTTAAGCGCATTAGGGCAGGCTTCGCTGGCATGCTCCTCCCTATCGCTGTCTGCAGGCTATTTGCGATAGTGAGGAGCTAAGGGAATGCTTGCCATTAATCAGTGCGTTTGGAATGGCAGCCGATCTTGGCAACAGCAATGATCGGTTGCGACTTGATAGAAGCTGAATTAACTCAAATCATGCAAACAATGACGGGCATTTTTCATCAAGAGCACATGCACAAATAAAACAAGGCAAAGAAGCGATAGCAGCCTCACTTATATTCAGCATGCCTATGCTAGCCTATCCTAACGCCATCTATGTGGATTAAGCGAGCGCGCTGGTATTGGTATGTAGAAAATGGCCTGTCTACGTAGTTTTCGCTTGAGTGCTGAGCAACAATAATCTCAGGTTTCGTGCTGACGATAAATAGGGAGTGGCCAAAAGTGTTGCCATCATAGCTGAGCTGGATGATGTCTCCGGGTTCGGCATATTCAAGCGGCATTTCAGTTCCGTGAGGGCCGGCTTTCGTATTCGTAGTTAAGAATTTATGCAAATATTCAACCCCTGACCATGCAGCTGCCCTTTTCTTGGATGAATTATAAAACCATCCGGTGTCTTTGGTATAGTTCATTATGCCGCTGCTTCCGGCAAAGATGCATTGAGACACAAAGTTAGTGCAGTCTCCGCCTATGCCATTGAAGTTATAATAATTTGGGTTTCTGCCTAGAGCCCAAATTTGTGCATACTCAACTGCTTTCTTGCGATCATATATCATCTAAATCGTCCTCCTGCTCTAAAATATGCGGCAAAAATCGAATATGCAACAGCGTGTTATAGTGGATAGCGGCCGATAATGCCAATAAAGCTGCCTAAAGCGCAAAGGGGACTTGCCAGTCACAGCAAGATCAAACAAGATGCACATAAAAAGCGAATGCAAGAGGCCGTTTCCCCTTTGCATTCGCATGAAAAATCTTATGAAATTGCCGGCCAAGCTGCGCTTTCTGCTTTGGCGCCTTTAGGCTAATGCATTCAAACGCCGAATTAAGCGAGCGCAAAATATATAGTTACTGCATAGCCATGCCAGTAACCAAAGCTAAAAGGATCTGGCGGCGGGTTTCATCATCAGGAAGAAAATCCAAGCTTTTGGCTGCTTTCTCAAAACCTTCGGGATAGGAGAAGTCAACTTCATCGCTATCATTTATGTGCATATTATCGTCCATACAGTTGCTCCTTAGCGCTATATTTGGTATTCCCTTACGAAATCACAGACTGCAATTAAATTTTCCCGCTTCGCGTCATTGCGGTATGACATCATTTTGTCTGTGCCAAAGGCGTAGCCGTCGCCCAATTCGCCAATTAATCTTTTGGCATACTCTATGCATTCCTCAGGGGTGCCAAAGCCTAAAAGGTTTGTTGGCATGCCGCCAGTGAAAGCTATGTTAGGAAGCCTTTTGCGGAATTCAAAGACATCATCCTGCTCCAGCTGCACGAACAGGACGCCTTTTGGAACATCTTCAAAGAACTCAGCAAACCGAAGCATTGTAGCTTCGCACATGATGAAAATAGTCTTGTGCGCTGCTGATGCCTTATCGATGATGGCCTTTAGGTATGGCCAATAGAACTCTTCAAATTGGCTTGTGTTCAGCACGCTGTGGCCAAGAAAAGCGCATGAAATGTCAGCAGCTGTATCATTTGATTCAAGCGCTAGAGACTGCTCAAGCATAGGCAGGGACTCTGTTTCAAACATAAAATCCATGCACTCTTTGATCTCAGCTTTGCTCTTGCGCAGATCAAGCGACGCTTCCCTCATTCCCCTAAGAGTCAGAAAAAGGTTCTCAAAGGGAACCATGGCATAGCCTGAGGCTGTTCTGAGCGCGCCATACTCGCTTGAGAGCATGCTGCTCATTTTTTCTGAGAACTGGCCAAATACTAAAAACTCCTGCACAGCATTTTTCAGCTCGCCAATAGTGAGGCCGGGCTTTGCTGTGCGCTTAAAGCCCTTGCTCCAATACCATTCATTCTTGCCGGTTATATACTCGCTGTACTCATCGCGCAGCAGTATGGTATGATCGTCAACAAGAACTGTGTCGTTCTCTTCGTCTATGTAGTGCCGCCCTGCCCCGAAAGCATTTGTAACCCTCATTGGATTGCGGGTTCCAAGATCAAAGTAGGCATCAAACTGGTAGCGCTCGATGAACTGCCGCACAACATCTTCCATCACAGCGTAGTCATATATAGCCTCTTTTGCAGTGTAGCCGGCATCATATATCTTCCAAGTGAAAAAATTCGAGAGCATAGGAACTCTTTTGTTTCTCTTGAAAGCAATGGCATTGTCAAATAGCTCTTTTCGTTCGAGAAGCTTTTTTTGTGCATCCATGCCTATACCCCTTTCAGCCAGTTTCGGCATATGTTGATGCCCTCAGCTGCACTCAGCGACCATGCGTCTGCGCCAACATATGCACAGTACTCAGCAGTAACTGCGGCTCCGCCGATAATGACTTTTACTTCGCTGCGAAGCCCCGCAGCATCCAGCGCGCTTATGGTCTGTTTCATAGTGTCGATAGCAAGGGTCAGCACGCCGCTCAGCGCCAGCACCTTGACACCGCTCTTCTTCACAGATTCAACAATTGAATCAGGCGACACATCAACTCCCAAATCAATGGCCTCTATGCCTGAGGCTTCAAGCAGGGCTTTCACAATGTTTTTGCCAATATCGTGTATGTCGCCCTTTACTGTGCAAATAGCCATTTTCCCGATGGGCTCTTGCGCTTCCCCAGCAAGCAGGGGCTTGATCACTGCAGCGGCATCAGACATCAGATCCCCTGCAAAGATCAAATCCGCAACAAAGTATTCTCCGCTTTCATACTTGGCTCCGACAATCTCCATTCCTTCCTGGCAGGCAGAAAGGGCGGCGGCAGCGGTTTGGGCGCCGGACTCTGAAAGCTCCTCAAGCAGCGCCTGCACCTTGTCTTCGTCCAGATCGCCAATAGCCATTTTCAGTTCCTCGGTATTCATATACCCTCCTAAGTTTCACGCTTTAGCAGCGCTGTATTGGCTGTTATCACCCTTTTTTGCAATTTAGCTTATGATTAGCCAACGCAGGCTGCTGATTGTGCAACTTGTGTCTATATACTGCAAATATATAGATTTTTGTGCGCATATGTCAAGCATTCAAAAGCATGGATAGAAATTGGAAATGCAAAACGCCGCCCGAAAGCGAGCGGCGAAGTTTCACAGAGATTTTAAAGCAAACGGGGAATTTGCTACATTGATCTTAGGGCGTCTATCGGATTGAGGTTGCTGGCCCTTCTTGCAGGGGCCCATCCGAAGACAATGCCTACTGCGGCTGAAAAGAATACGCCCAGGCTAATCGCGCTCCATGATATAGTGAACTTGGCGTCCATTATATTGCAAAACAGCGCTGATAGCCCGACGCCCAGAAATGCGCCAATAATGCCTCCAATTACGGACAATATAAACGACTCGATCAGAAACTGCCCCTGAATGTGCTTTGGCTGTGCGCCGAGCGCTTTTCTAAGGCCAATTTCACTGGTCCTTTCTGTAACTGAAACAAGCATCATGTTCATGATGCCAATGCCACCAACAACCAGGGATATTGACGCGATGCCGGCAAGCAAGGCTGTCATCATATCAAGCACGGTGTTCATGGTATCGACAAGGCTTTGCATATTAAAGACAAAGTAGCTGTTTTCCTTGAAGTTGAATGCTGTATCAAGAGCATGCTCGAGCTTTTTAATCGTCTCTTCTGCCAATGACGAGTCTTTCAGGTATACCACCATTGATGTAATGTTTTGGGTTCCGCTAAGCTTCATGGCATCTGTGTATGGCACTATAATCCTGCCGTTGTCTCTGCCTCCCTGGGCTTGGCGCATCAAATCCATGTTGCTTGATGCCAATACCCCGATAACAGTATGCGAAATGCCGCTTATTGATATCTGCTTGCCTAAGGGATCGATGCCATAAAACAAGCTCTTCATTAGCGTTTTGTCTATCAGGCAGACTCGGTTGATTGATTCTGTGTCGATGGGGTTTATGGCTCTGCCTCTCTCAACAACATTCTCGCTGGCGAAATAATGCTCATTTCTGCCTTCTACAGTTGCTTCCTCTTCCCAACCGGTTTCAGTGGCTACGGTTAGCGTCAGGGAGATGTTTGGCGATATTCCAGCTACATTCTCAATGTTCAGAAGCGTTTGCATGTCGCTGGGGTTTAGGCCGCGCTTAAGCGCTGTGCCTGATGCGTTTATATTAACGTTGCTTGCGCCGAGGGCAGTAAACTGCTCTGTCATTTCGGTGGTAACGCTTTGAACTATAGTTATCAGCGCTATTATTGCAGTAACGCCTATCATTATTCCAAGCGTCGTCAGGAACGCCCGCAAGCGGTTGTTTATGATATTTGATAATGACATGCTGATGTTTTCCCTCAGCATGTATAGGCTTGAGATTCCCATTATACTGCCTCCTCCAATAAAAGGCCATCCAGGATGTTCACAACCCTGCTCGCTTGCCTTGCGTTGTTAAGGTCATGCGTAATCATAATTATCGTATGGCCCTCCTCATTGAGCTCCTTGAACAAGCCGAGCACAGCCTTTCCGTTTGCCTGGTCAAGAGCCCCTGTGGGCTCATCAGCAAGCAGCAGAGTTGGCTGGGTAACGATTGCCCTTGCAATGGCAACCCTTTGCTGCTGGCCACCTGATAATTGGTTGGGGTAATGGTAGAGCTTGTCTTCAAGGCCTACGCGCTCAAGCATTGCCTCAGCGCGCTTCGAGCGCTCTCTTGCAGGAACCCCTGCATATACTAAAGGAAGCTCGACGTTGCGCATAGCATTAACTCTTGGCAGAAGCTGAAATGATTGAAATATAAAGCCGACTTCCCTGCTTCGAATTTCAGCCAGCTGCTTCGGGCTTAGATCCGCTATCGCCCTGCCTCTTAAAATGTACTCTCCGCTTGTTGGCACATCAAGGCACCCGATAATATTCATTAAAGTTGACTTGCCGCTGCCTGATGGGCCCAGGATAGAAATAAATTCCCCTGACTGTATATCCAAGCTTATGCCTTTAAGAACAGTCTGCAGCTCATCGCCCATTTGATACTGCTTAACAATGTCACGCATGCGGAAGAACTCGCTCATCGCGCCTATTCCCCCCCTCTGACTGTGACTCCAGGGCCAAATTGGGGCATTGCAGGCCCTTTGCGATCCAAGAGGACAGTGTCGCCGATTTTGAGCCCTTCAACAATTTCTATGCTCAGCCCGTCATTTACGCCTACTTTAACAGGAACTTCTTTTGTCTCCCCTGTTTCCGTCTGTATAAGCACATACGGCTCATTACTAGAGTTAAACCTTATTGCATCCATTGAAAGCGTAGGGACGTTCTCAGCATATGCGTTTAGAACTTTTACATCCACTTGCATGCCTGCCAAAATGCCTTCATTGCCGCCAAGGCCAAGCTCAGCTTTATAATAAGAGACATTGCCTTCCTGAACAGCCTGTTTTTCAAGCCTTGTAATTTCTGTTTCATATGAAAGGCCGAGGGCGTTAATGTTGGCTTCCACAGTTTTGCCGACAGAAACTGCTGACACATCGAATTCATCTACTTTAATCTCAATCACCATATTCTCATAGTCAACAATGTCTACGAGTGGCGCGCCCATTTTTACCTGGTCGTCTTCATCAACATATATCCTGTCAATAGTGCCATTGATGCCGGATCGCATAGTTCTGTCTGAGGTGCGCACAACTCTGTCATCCTGTTCAACGCGCTGGCCTTCCTTTACGAATAGTTCGCGTATTGTTACATCCACATTCGCAGTGATGGCCTGTGACTTTTGCACCTTCACCCGCCCGCTAAAGCTATAGTAGCTTGAGATCGTTTTTAGGGCTACCGTTTCATGCTCGTATGCTTGTGGCTGGCTTCTGTTAAGCATGATGTAAGCCCCTCCTGCAAGCAAAGCTGCCAATAATACAAGCCATATCCAAATTCTTCTCTTTTTCTTCATAAATTTTCCCCTTTGCAGATTTATATCTATCTTTAATTATTCCAATTCAGATAGCTGTTTGCGCCATTTCAGGCGCAGCAGCCAGGCAAGTAATAATATAGCATGAATCCATAAACATAAGGTAAACAGAACCACAACATACGCAACTTTTAGCCGGAAATGCGCTGCAGGCTGCATAAAATGCAGCCCGCAGCCACTTAAAGCCTATATGGTTTCTTTCAGCCTCTTCCATGCGGCAGCTATCAAAAAGCTCTCGCCTGCGTCCTCCAGCATGTTGGCGAATGCCTCTCCCGAAACAGTAAAGAAGAAGGTGCCGCTATCAAAATTCTGCCTGACAGATACATCAGTATTGCCTATTACCGCTTTAGGCGCATCTTTCTTTTGCTCTGCAAATGCCATTTGGAAAACAGAGGAGCATGCTGAGCCTGAAAGCATAACAGCATTGTCATTGCCCGGCAAACGGTAGCCATATAACAGGGTAAGCGCAGACAGCTGGGTTGGATTGGCGCATATTGTAACCAGATCAGGCGAGTCGCCTTCTTCGTATGGCTTTATCTGTATATACTTATAGCCTTCCATCGTGCTTTTAGGAATGTCTTCAGAGCCTTGCTCTGCCAGTTCCGGCGTTTTCTTAAGCCTCATGCCAGCAGGGAAGCCCTCCCCTGCCCCATATGACACAAAGCTGCCATATCCGCCGGGCACCTGCATTGGCCCATCGCTGAACCCGAAGCCTATCTTGCCTCCGAAGCATTTAATATCTTCTTCGGACAGGCATATTTGCTCGCCTTCCATTGCATGCTTCAAGGAACGAAAAGCGCACCCTTCTTTGTAGGGTGCATTCGGCTCAGCTTCATGTATTCGAGTGATTGACATTGCTTTGCCTTCAATGCCTAGCTCTTGGGCGAATTCATTAAAGTTCATATCGCTGCTACCTCTTTTGCTTTGTATAGTAATTCAATTCTAATATAGCTATCCATTATTTTCAATGCAGCTCAGGATAGCTATTCCATATATATACAGTTATTTAAAAAACCCTTAGAATCTTGCGCCTTGCTTTCCGGCCGGCAAGGCCTGCCATGCCAGATGCGCTCAACGCGATTTAAATATCCTGCGCTCCAGCGTCTTTATTTGTTCCTAGGCAGATCAAATTTCGGGGTAAATGCAAATATCAATTTATGCTAAGCTGGATAATATTTGGCGCTTATTATATAATATTGTATAGAATTATCTATATTTGATCTATAAGGGCAACTGATAGCATGCTTAAGTATCTGCTGAAACGGATCATATTAATGATAGCAACAATCGCAGCTATAGCTGTGCTTGTGTTCTTTACAGTAAGGCTGTCGCCATCTGATCCTATTGCTTCAATCACTAAAGGCAAAACGGTGTCTGCTGACACAAGGCAGGCGCTTATAGAGCAATTCCACCTTGACAAAAGCCTCAGCGAGCAGTTCATAATATGGCTTAACGGTATGTTTCATGGCGACTTGGGCGAAAGCTACCAATACCGCCAAAGCGTTTCGTTTCTTATAAAGCAGCGGGTATCTACAACGCTTGGGCTTGCAGCGCTTGCGACATCGATAGCCTTTGCGCTGTCAATCCCCATTGGAATCATATCTGCTGTGATGCAAGACAGCTTTATTGACAAAGCCCTGTCAGTCTTTGCTTTGGTGTTTGTCGCATCGCCAACGTACCTTATAGCCATTGCATTTATGTATATCTTTGCCCTCAAGCTTAAAATGTTTCCTTCGATCGGCACCGGCACCTTCAGGCATCTTGTTTTGCCAGCCAGCGCAATGGCGCTTAACATGGTTGCGCTGAGTGCCAGGATTACAAGGCAGTCAATGATAGATGAGCTTCAGAGCGCCTATATGCTCACAGCTAATGCAAAGGGCCTTTCAAAGGCAAGGGCTGTGCTGGTGCATGCCCTTCGCAATGCCCTTATTCCTGTCATAACTATTGCATCCCTTCAGATGGGGGGAATGCTGATCGGCGCTGTGCTTGTAGAGACAGTCTTTGCTATGGGGGGCCTTGGCGATCTGTTGATATCCTCAATACGAAGCTCAGACTACCCCGTTGTGCAAGCGATAACTATGCTGATGGTAGCGATATTTATGCTTTTGAGCCTTCTAGTTGATATTTTATATGCTGTCATTGATCCAAGGGTGAGAAACACAGCATAAAGTGGTGAGCCATGTTTACATTGCTGTTGCGCCAATATAATGCATCTGGCCGAAAAAAAAGGCGAAAGCCCATTTCTGCATCATTTATTGTGAGCCTTTCTATATTTCTGGCTATAGCTCTGGCCAGCGCATTTGCCCCGATATTTGCTACGCATGACCCCAATAAAAACGAGCTCGCTTCAAGCCTTGCAATGCCTTCGGCATTGCATTGGCTCGGCTGCGATCAGAATGGCAGGGATATTTACTCCAGGCTTCTGTATGGGGGAAGGACAGCTTTGCTTGGAGCTATTGGCGTTGTCGGCATATCAATTGCTCTGGGAATTCCCTTAGGGCTTTTATGCGGGTTTTATGGCGGGCTGCTTGATCGAATAGCGATGAGCGTTTGCGATATAATCTTGGCCTTCCCTACTCTGTTGCTGGCCCTAATCTTCGTTGCCGCCTTCGGGCGGGGACTTAATATATCGATAATTGCCCTTGGGATTGTTTATGTGCCAATGCTGGCCAGGCTCAGCCGTTCTCTTGCGATTGTTGAAAAGAACAAGCCCTATGTGCAAGCATGCATCGCTTTGGGCTATTCCCCGGCCAGGATCATATTCAAGCACATTCTTATGAACTGTATATCAACTATTTCTGTTCAGCTTTCAATGGATATTGGCTATGCAATACTGGATTTAAGCGCATTGTCCTTTTTGGGGCTGGGCGTGCTTGATCCGACAGCAGACTGGGGCGCAATGCTAAGCCAGGGAAGGCTGTATATAATGCAAAATCCAATGCTTTCGCTGGCCCCTGGTGCAGCAATAGTCCTCATTACAGTATCAATAAACATCTTTTCTGACTGCTTAAGGCAGTACCTTGACAGCTCGCAGGCAAAGCTGCCGTCGTTTGAAAAGTTCGACAGGCAGGAAAGGCATAAGCATGGGTGATTTATTAGACATCAGAAACTTGGCAGTAGACTTTATGGCCCATGAAGGGATAATGTATGCTCTTTGCGGTGTTGACTTAACGATTGGCAAAGGCGAAATACACGGCCTGGTTGGCGAGTCCAGTTGCGGCAAGTCTACTGCAGCCAAGGCTATCCTGGGCCTTCACAACAAAAAGAGAACCCGAATAAAAGGGGAAATACTTTTTGAGGGCAGCGACATTTTGGCGATGCCGCCAAGAGAAGTGGCAAAGCTGCGGGGATCAGCCATTTCTATCATATTTCAGGATCCGATGGCCTCTCTCAATCCGCTTATGGGCATAGGAAGCCAGATCGCCGAAATGTACAGGCTGCACGAAAACGCCTCGAAGAGGCTGGCTCGGGAAAAAGCTGCAGCGATGCTCGAAAAGGTTGGGCTAACTCCATCTGAATTGCGCTACAAGCAGTACCCTTTCGAGCTTTCTGGCGGCATGCAGCAAAGGGCAATGATTGCAATGGCAATATCATGCTCTCCAAAGCTTCTGATAGCAGACGAGCCAACTACTGCGCTTGATGCCACGATTCAAGCGCAGATTTTAGAGCTTGTGAAGAGTGTGTCCGATGAAATGGGCATGAGCGTTCTTCTGATAACGCATAACTTTGGCATCATTGCTGAGCTTTGCAAAAGAGTCTCAGTTATGTACGCAGGAAGGGTGGTAGAAACAGGCGATACACAAGAGCTTTTGGCAAGCCCTAAGCATCCCTACACTATCGATTTGATAGCTTCAATACCAAGACTTGAAAACAGCAGCGAAAAGCTCACTTCCATAGCAGGAAGCCCAAAAGCCCTATATGAGCCTCCAGTAGGCTGCCAGTACTACAGCAGGTGCTCGCGAAGGCTTGATATATGCGAAAAGCAGTACCCTGAAACCCGCGATGTGGGAGCCGGGCATAAGGCAGCATGCCACTGGAGCCACAGCGCATGATCGCCCTGGTGAGCGCTCAAATGCTTGGAAAGGCATACCGCATTCCATCAAGAAAGCTCGGGGAGGGAGCGAAGCTGCTTCATGCTGTGAGCGATGTTAGCCTGTCTATCCAGAGAGGGAGCATATTTGGCATCGTTGGAGAGTCAGGCAGCGGCAAGTCAACGCTTGGAAGGCTGTTAATACGCCTTGAGAAGCCAACAAGCGGGCAGCTGTATTTCGCCGGAGAGGATGTAACGGCAATACCAAGGCAAAGGCTAAGCTCCCAAATGCAGATGATATTTCAAAACCCATATGGATCATTTAACCCGAAGCAAAAAATCCAAAATGCATTAATGGAAGTAGCCAAGGTTCATAAAATCCCCAAAGCAAAAGCAATGGATCTCGCTGCAACACTGATTGAAGAAGCCAGGCTGCCTGAGAGCTGCACTCAAAGGCTTCCATCTGAGCTTTCCGGGGGGCAGCTGCAGCGGCTGGCCATTGTGCGGGCGCTTATGCTGAATCCTGAGTTTTTGGTTGCTGACGAGCCTGTCTCATCGCTGGATGTATCCGTGCAAGCTCAGATACTTAACTTGCTGCTGGAGCTTAAGCACTCACATAGCCTAAGCGTGCTGTTTATATCCCATGAAATGCCTGTTGTTAAAGCTGTATGCGATGAGGCTGCTGTAATGTATCTTGGATCAATCGTGGAAATGGCGAGCACATCGGAGCTTTTTTCACACCCTTCCCACCCTTATACCAAAGCGCTCTTGTCTGCTGTGCCGTCGCTAGACCCGAAAATAAAAAAGGAAAGGATTATTCTAAAAGGCGATATGCCTTCGCCATTAGGCATACCGCAAGGGTGCCCGTTTGCCCCCAGGTGCCCGCAAGCATTTAGCCTCTGCAAGACGCACAAGCCTGTCCTGACAGAGGCTGCACCAAACCACATGGCTTCCTGCCATTTGGTTAGCACTGACAAGGAGGTAAGCAAAACATGAAAAAGAGACTGCCAAGAGCCCTGGCAGCTATTTTGGCGCTCATGCTGGCATCATGCACAGCTACATCGGCGCCAACGCAAGACAGTGATATAAAGACTCTAAGAATCGGCATTGACTCAGACATATTAAAGCTTGATCCGGCTTACGCTTATGACTTTACAACAAATCCGGTAATTAACCAGATCACCCAAGGGCTGTTGTTCTTTGATCCAAACAACCAGCTTTCGCCCCATCTGGCCAGTTCATGGAGCACACAAGACAATATAGAATTTATATTTCAGATTCGCGATGATGTTGTGTTCTCAGATGGCGCGCCAATGCAAATGGAGGATGTCGCCTATTCGCTTAACAGGCACCTTGATCCAAATGTCGCCTCCCTTTTAGCCGGCAACTTTGCCAGAGTGGAATCAATAGAGCAGACAGGCGAATGGGAGCTTACTATAAGGCTTAGCGATGCCGATGCGACATTCGCCAACGTTCTGGGCGGCACAACCGGGCATATTGTGCAGAAAGCTTTCTGCGAAGAGGCCGGCTCAAACTTTGGCTCCTCAGCAGGGGGCCTTATTGGAACTGGCCCATATAAATATTCAAGCGGCGGATGGCTCACAGGAACTTCAGTTGTTTTGGAGAGGAATGAAAACTACTGGAATGAGGCTGATGCAGGATATTACGACGTTCTCGAATTCCTTGTCATAAAAGAAGAGGCTACGCGTGTTAATGCCCTGGCAAACGGCGATGTTGATGTGCTTACTATGCCGCCTGCATCCCTGCTTGAAGGCATGTATGCTGATTCCAGCATCACAATGCTTGAGAGCCCCAGCTACGGCCTTGTATTCATGGCGTTCAACCACGCGAAAGAGCCTTTCGACAATCCGTTGGTGCATAAAGCTATTGCGCATGGCATCGACTTTGCAACAATTGCATCAACGCTTGTCAAGCGCGCAGGAAGCGCTCCAACATCACTGCCGTTCTCGCTTGACATGGCTGCAAGCGAACCGGCCCGCTGGGCTGAGTATTTGGCAAATGCGCCGGTATATAGCTATAACCCGGAAAAGGCCAAGGAATTGCTCTCAGAAGCAGGGTATGAAAGCGGCCTTGAAATATCCCTTATGACTAACGAAGACGGGCTTCGCAACTCTATTTGCCTTGCCATACAGGAACAGCTTGATGCCATTGGCGTAAAGGTAAATATTAATAGGGTTTCAGGCGATGAGCATACTTCCTACCAATTTGGCGAGATACTCGACTCGGACGGCTTAAGGGCATATGACATTTTAATGGCCGGCTGGTCTGGAGACTATCCTGACATTAGCTCAACATTGCAGCCTTTGTACCTGGGAGGCCAGACTGCAAACGCTGCAGCCTATAGCAATGCTGCACTCAATGAGCTTATTGAAGAGCAGCTAAGGGCAGTAGATCCCAGCCAGCGCAATACTGTTCTTATGCAGGCTATTGATATAATTACTGAAGAAATGCCATACCTTGTTGTGTTCTACCCGACAAGATCATATGCTGTATCTAATAAAGTCACAGGAATAGGCACAACGGCCAACTGGTTCGCCAATGTGCACTTCCAGGATGCACGCCCTGCCAAGTAAGCTTGCGATTTTTTCAAAGCAGGGCAATGGGTGCATAGTTTAAACGCCCATTGCCCTATATCTGATGCACGATAAAAAAGAGGTATGCATGGATACAATTCTGATAAACGGCACGGTAGAAACTATGGCTGGCAAAGCTGCCAGCGCTATAGCTATAAAGAATGGGAGAATAGCGTATGTAGGCTCTGATGAAGAAGCTCTAAAGCATAAGGGCGATGGCACTAAAGTATATGATCTGTCCGGCAGGCTGGCTCTGCCAGGCTTTACAGACACACACATTCATACCCTTCATACAGGCGAGTCAATGAACAGGCTTGATCTCAGGGGAGTAAAAAGCGTTGAGGAAATCATCGAAAAAGGCAAGGAATACGTTTTGCAAAAGGATCTAAAGCCAGGAGAATGGATTGTTGCTTTTGGGTTTAACCAGAATATTTTCGATGATGCAAAGCTGCCGTCAAAAGAAGGCCTTGATGAGATATCAACACAAAACCCAATCATTTGCTACCGAATATGCTTTCATATAGCTGTTGTTAATTCGAAGGCAATCGAAATAGCCGGCATTAGCAGTGATGCAAAGGTTAGCGGAGGAACACTCGATCTCAATGAGAATGGCGAGCTTACGGGCGTTTTAAGGGAGAATGCGCTTGAGCTTGCGCACGCGGCAATACCAAGCATGTCTATAGCAGATGCCGAAGGCATTTTGGCATCTGCCACGCAAGCAATGGCTGAATCGGGAATCACTGCAGTGCACTCTGACGACTTGTCATATATATCATATGAGGGGCTAAGCGAAGCGGTAGCCAATGCAATGGCTAGAGATGAGCTGAAAGTTCGCATATATGAGCAGTGCCAATGCCCCAGCCTAAGCGCTTTAGAAGGCTTGGCTGCTCTGGGGCTAAATTCTGGCGCGGGCAGCGAGCGCTTTAGTGCTGTGTGCGTGAAAATACTGGCTGACGGCAGCCTTGGGGCATCTACAGCTTATATGCTGGAGCCTTACAGCGATGATTTGTCCAACACCGGCATACCAATATACGAAGAAGGCGATTTGAAAGAGCTGGTTAAGGCCAGCCACAATGCAGGGTTTGCTGTTGCATGCCATTGCATAGGCGACGGGGCTCTTGAGATGTTTCTAAATGCTGTCGAGGAAGCCATGTGCGAAAATCCGCAGCCAATTGTGCACCGCGTTGTGCACTGCCAGGTGGGAAACCAGCAACAGTACCAAAGAATGGCTTCCCTTAATATGGCAGCTGACATACAGCCCCCTTTTACAGCTACTGACAGCGCTATTGCTAACATCCGGCTTGGCGATGCGCGCACTGATGACTCTTACAACTGGAAAAGCTTGCTGCAGCATGGCGTTAAGCTTGGCGGGGGATCTGACAGCCCTGTTGAGAGCTTTTCCCCTATATGGGGCATATATTGCGCTGTGAGCCGAAAAAACGGGGCTGGCGGGCCATCATGGCTTGCTGGGCAATGCCTGAGCGTTTATGAGGCAGTAAGCCTGTACACTGTGGGAGCTGCGAATATAGCTAACGCAGCTTATACCTCCGGCACTCTTGAAACCGGCAAGTACGCTGATATTGTGGTACTGGACACGAATATATTCCAAGCGTCTGAAGATGGCCTAAGGGATGCAAAGCCGGTAATGACAATCATGGGCGGCAGCATAACATACTCAAACGGGGATATCGCTTGACATCTCCCAGTGCCCAAAGCGCACAGCATGCTATGCTTATTCTTGGTTTCTAGGCCAAGCCCGTTCGGGTGAGGGCTTGCAAGGCGCAGCACATTTGCATGCTTGAGGCAAAAGCAAAGGCGAGGCCCGTAAGCCTCGCCTTAAGTTCATGTAAAATTGCTTTTATTTTGAATCTGAATAACTCCGCTTTTTATTTGCAACTACGAGCACCAAGCTTGTTGCGCAAATTGTTGCAAGCAGCATTAACTGGCTTGTATCGGCAGTATCAGGGTTGTCATACCCGCCGCCTTGGCCGTTTCCGCAGTTGCATCCGGGACCGCATCCTGTCGCATTGCAGTAGTTGCAGTTGCAGCTGCTGCCATTGCATCCTGCTGAGCATGTGCACCAAACTGTTCCCCAGTTTCCGCCATTCCAGTTGCCGCCACCGTTCCAATTTCCGCCGCCATTCCAGTTGCCGCCGCCATTCCAATTTCCGCAGTTGCATCCAGGGCCGCATCCATTTGAGCTGCAGTATGAGCATGCGCAGCTGCCGCCTTGGCATCCCCACTGGCATGTGCACCACATATTAGATCCGCCGCCGCTAAATCCGCAGTTGCAGCCAACATTTGAGCAGCCAAGCGTTCTGCAGTTTGTGCACTGGCAGTTTCCGTTGCAGTTGATGCCGCATGTGCACCTGTCTTCTCCACCGCCTTGGCCGCCAGGGCCATTGCCGTTTCCGCCACCGTTTCCGCCATTGCCGCCGCCACCGTTTCCGCCATTGCCACCGCCGTTTCCGCCGTTGCCGCCTGAACCATTGTTGCCGCATGAGCAGCGTACGTTTCTGCATCCATATGTTGTGCAGGTAGAGCATGTGCAGTTGCCTATGCAGCTAGTGCCGCATGTGCACCTTAACTGCGATCCGCCTCCACCGCATGTGCAGTAGACTGAGCTGCAGCCGTATGTGCTGCAAAGATTGCAGTTGCAGCTGCTGCCAGAGCAGTTGGCAGCGCATGTGCATGTCCAAGTGG